>Ga0194123_10000032_pt1 | contig 273339 bp, 226 predicted proteins | sample TA2MahsurfametaG_5_FD_155479 | JGI IMG/M metagenome (GOLD analysis project Ga0194123, IMG submission 155479) | Freshwater microbial communities from Lake Tanganyika, Tanzania - TA2015023 Mahale A surface | ecosystem: Environmental > Aquatic > Freshwater > Lake | place: Tanzania: Lake...
GCGCCAGCCCGAGGGATAGTCGAGCAGCGACAGATAGAGCACACGCCGCGTCGATGACGGTTGCCACTCGCTGCCACTGGTGTCTCCGCGCACCCGCGTAATCGCCCGCGCCGAAATGCGTTGCGCCACCTCGGCACCCGCCCGGCCGCCCACCTGATCGGCGACCGCGTCCATCGAGACCATCCGCCCCCGATGCAGCCCGAGTCGGGCCTTGGCCTCGAGGATGCGCCGCGCCGACGCCTCGATGCGCTCGCGGGGAATCGCTCCGCCCTCGACAGCGGCCTTGAGCCCCTCGAACGCCGCGATCGGGTCGGGCGAGTCGAGCACCAGATCGGCTCCGGCCTGCACGGCCTTCACCGCTGCCTCACCAGGACCGACCATCCGCGTGATCGCGTCCATCTTCATCGCGTCGGTGACGACCAGACCGCCAAAGCGCATCTCGTCGCGCAGCAGGCCGGTGACCACCGCGCGGCTGAACGTGGCCGGGCCAGCCGTGGCATCGAGGGCCGGCAACTCGATGTGCGCGACCATCACGGCTGCGGCCCCGGCGCGGAGTCCTGCGAGGAAGGGCGGCAATTCCACCGCGACGAGTCGTGTGCGGGGATGCGGAATGAGCGGCAGGCCGAGATGCGAGTCGACGTCGGTATCGCCGTGCCCGGGAAAGTGCTTGAGCGTGGCCAGCACGCCCCCGTCCTGCAGGCCGCGCACCGAGGCTTCGACCATCGCCGCCACGCGCGCCGGATCTTCGCCGAACGCACGCGTGTTGATCACCGGATTCCGCGGGTTGTTGTTCACGTCGGCGACCGGGCCGTAGTTCATGTGCACGCCCATGGCCCGTGCCTCGCGCGCCGTGACCCGCGCCGCCTCGTAGGCCAGCTTCGGATCGCCCGTCGCGCCAATCGCCATCGCACGCGGCAGGCGTGTGGCCCCCGCGATGCGCATGCCGGCCCCGTATTCAAAGTCACTCGACACGAGCAGCGGTACCCGTGACACTGCCTGCAGACGATTGAGCGTTGAGGCCAGCGCATGCGGCTGCCCCAGCACGACCGTGCCATACGTCGGATTGAGCAGCACCTGCGGGGCCGGCTCGGTGCCACCAAACGCAATGACGCCACCCGCATGCGTGGCCGTCACAGTGCGCACCAGCGTGTCGTAGGTCTCGGTGTCGGTCGGCAGGTAGGTGGCGTTGAAGGCCGGCACGATCAGCTGGCCGATCCGCTCATCGGCGCTCATCGCCGCCAGCGTCTGCGTCACCCACCGCTGAGCCTCGCGGTCGAGCACTGGCGGCAGGGGGGTCGCCGCTGCTGTCCCCGGCGCAGGCCCCCCCGCTGCCGCGCCCGGCGCGGGCGGACGCGCACCCGATGCCTGCGACGCAGAGGGACGCGCCGTCTGCGCCATCGCTGCCGGCTGCGCACCCGATACCGTCGGGGCCGCGGAGGCTGCGGGCCGCATCGACTGCGCCGCCGGCACCGCCGCCACCGCAGACAGCAGCAGGACTACTGGAAGGATTCGCACCCCGGTATCCTACCGGCTTCGGGCGATAATCGACAGACGATGTCAACAGAGACGCACCGGGCAGCCGCGCCGGCCCGCATCCGCTGCGCGGTGCTGGTCATCAGCGACACGCGCACACTCGACACCGACACGGGTGGGCGCGCGATCGCCGACCTGCTCACCGCCGAGGGCCATGTCGTGACCGGGCGGCGTATCTTCAAGGACGACCCGGCACCGGTCGCCGAGACCATCCGCCAGCTGGCAGACTCGGGCCTGGTCGATGCGGTGCTCACCACGGGTGGCACGGGCATCACGCACCGCGACAGCACATTCGAGGCGATCGACGGGCTGCTCGACAAGCGGCTGCCCGGCTTCGGCGAGCTGTTCCGCATGCTGAGCTTCGAGCAGATCGGAGCCGCCGCCATGCTGAGCCGCGCCTGCGCCGGCACCTGCGGACGCACGATCGTCATCGCCCTTCCCGGTTCGGAAAAGGCCGTACGGCTGGCAATGACCCGACTGATTCTTCCCGAGCTGGGTCACCTGGTGGCAGAGGTCAGGCGATGAGCATGCGACCCTTCGGCGACATCATCAGCATGGACGAGGCCCGGGCGGCCATCGCGCAGCACATCACGCCACTGCAGCGCCGCGAGTCGGTCGCGCTCGCCGATGCCCATGGCCGCGTGCTCGCGGCTGATGTGGTGGCCTCGCAGGACGTGCCGCCCTTCGACCGCGCCAGCATGGATGGCTACGCCGTGTGCAGCGCCGACACCACCGCGCCCGGCGCGCGGCTGCGCCTCACTGGCCGCGCCTACACGGGCGATGCCCCCATCGCGCATGGCGGCTGCGGCACCTGCATCGAGATTGCCACGGGAGCGCCGCTGCCCTCAGGTGCCGATGCGGTCGTCATGGTGGAAGCCACGCGTATCGACGGCGACCGCATCGAGGTGCAGGCCATGGTGCGCCCGCGACAGAATGTCGGGGCGCGCGGTGCCGACATCGCCGACGGACACACGGTGCTGCGCAAGGGCGAGGTGATCAACGCCAGCCGCCTGGGTGCCCTGGCCGCGCTCGGCCTGGCCGAGGTCGATGTGCTGGCCCGTCCCCGCGTGGCGATTCTGTCGACCGGCAACGAGATCGCCGAGCAGGGCCGCCCGCTCGCCCCCGGCCACATCTACGACATCAATGCGTTCACGCTATCCGCGCTCATCACGGAACACGGCGGCCTCGCGTCGCGCCTGCGCACGGCGCGCGACACACTTGCCGAGCTGCACCGGGCCGTGGACGACGCCCTGCAGCACGACCTGCTGGTGTTCTCGGGCGGCAGTTCTGTCGGCGAGCGCGATCTGATTCTCGATGTAGTTCGCGAGCGCGGCTCGGTGATCTTCCACGGCATTGCCGTCAAGCCCGGCAAGCCCACACTGTTTGGCCGCATCGGTCACTGCCCCGTCTTCGGTCTTCCGGGCTATCCGACCTCGTGCCTGTCGAACGGCTACATTCTCCTCGTGCCCGCGCTGCGGCAGATGGCCGGGCTGCCGTCGACGGCCCCGCGCACGGTGGCCTGCACACTCGCGGCCGATGTCACCTCAGTGCCGGGGCGTCACCAGTTCTATCCGGTGCGGCTCGACGGGACCGCCGCCGTTCCGGTCTTCAAGGCCTCGGGCGACATTACGTCGATGTCCCTCGCCGATGGCTACATGGAAATCGAGGCCGACGTCACGGCCGTCCCGCGCGGCACACCGGTCCTCGTCACGCTGTTCTGAGGGCCGTGAGCGCAGTCCTGATCATCAGCTGCGATTGAGGTGATAGCACATGATCGCCGCGTGGCGTCCGGCGGGAATGCGCTCGAGTCCGTAGACGTCGCCGTTCGGACCGTGCGCCGCGTCGTGCACGGCGGTAATGGCCGCGTGATCGTCCGCATCGAGCCGCAGGCGCAGGGCCTGCAGCGTATCGGGCAGGTGCCGGGCATGCCGCGCCCCCACAATGACGCCCGACACGGCCGGCTGATCGAGCACCCACCGGATGGCCACGGCCGACACCGAGGCTTCGTGCTTGCGGGCGATGGCGGCGAGCACCTCAAGCAGCCGCTGGAAAAGCGCCCAGCCGCCGAACTCGTCAATGATCAGCTTGTATTTCACCAGCGAGCGGTTCTCGAGGTCGCCTTGCGGTTCGAGACGGCCCAGCCAGCGCTCTGACAGAAACCCGCCGGCCACCGCGCCGTAGCACAGCAGCCCGATGCCCCGCCGTGCGCAGGCCTCGGTCATCGTGCCGGCCGCGCGACGATCGAGCACGGAATACTGCACCTGGTGCGACACGATCGGCACGCCGGCACTGGCGATGGCCTGCACGTGGGCCGTGTCGAAGTTGGTGAGCCCCACATGGCGAATCTTGCCGGCGCGCTGGCAGTCGTGCAGCCACTGCGCCGCCTGCACGGCCCCGGGAATGCGTTCGTCCCACCAGTGCAGCTGCACGAGGTCGAGGCGATCGACGCCCAGCCGACGCAGCGATCGATCGATCAGGGCCTCGACGTCGGCCTTCTTCAGCGTGGGCAGGGCATCGAGATCGGGCACGCACTTGGTGTGCACCTGCACACCGGTGAGTCGTCCGCTGCCGCGCCGCTGTGCGAGGAACGTGCCGATGAGCGACTCGACGCCGGTGTAGATATCGGCGCAGTCAAACGTCGTGATCCCCACCTCGACAAACGCTGCCATGTCCGCCAGTGCGGCATCGGTGGCCACGGTGCCGTGCCCGCCGGCCAGCTGCCAGCCGCCCTTGATGATCTGCGACGTGTGATAGCCCGCCGCCAGCCGCACCTGCGGCACGGCGACCTCATCAATGCGCACCACCGGCGGTGCCGTGATCACGACGGTGCGCCCCGGCGTGCCGACGGGCGCGGAGGCGCGCAGCGATGCCTGCCCCGCAATACCGATACTGGCCACTGCCCTGAGTTCGCCGTCCAGCGGCACGGCTGTCACCTCGCTGTGACGGAACGTGCGCACGCCCGTGCGCGTGATGCGGAAACGTGCGCCGCAGTGCGGATCGGGACACGCAATGTCGGTGTCGGTCGTCATCCAGTCGTTGCCGTGCGTCATCCGCTGCTTGGCGGGCAGCAGTGGCAGCAGGGCCGCGAGCGCATACATCGAGAAGGGCTGCCCGGCCGGAAAGATCAGCTGCTCGCCGTGCACCTCGAACACGTCACCGGCGCGATGGCCGCACACAAACGGGCGGTCGGTGGCCACGGTTTCGACGCGGAGGTCATAGAGCTGAAAGCGATCGTCCATCGGCTGTAGTCTATAGCCCCGCTGATGACGTCGCCGCCCCTCCGCTTTCACGCCGGTGCCGCCGGTGCCGTCGCTCCGTTTGCCGTGTTCCTGATCGGGGTTGTGGCACTCGCGCTCGCAGGGGCCCCCGACGAACGCGGTTTCTGGCCCGTCCTGCTCGCGGCGTGGACGGTCGGGCTCGCACTGGCCACCGACCGTCAGCGCTATGCCGAGGCGCTCATCAGCGGCATGGCGCAACCGCTCGTGCTGCTGATGATCGTGGCCTGGCTGCTGGCCGGCGTGCTCAGCACATTGCTCGGGGCCGCCGGCTTCGTGCAGGCGCTGGCCTGGGCCGTAGGGGCCCTGGGGCTCTCGGGCGGTGCGTATGTCGCCGCAGCCTTTCTGTCGAGCGCACTGGTCGCCACGGCCACTGGCACCAGCTTCGGCACCATCCTCGTCTGCGGTCCGCTGCTCTACCCGGCCGGCGCCGGGGCCGGGGCTGATCCTGCATGGCTTGCCGGAGCCCTGCTGGCCGGGGCCACCTTCGGTGACAGCATTTCGCCGATCTCCGACACGACGATTGCCTCGGCCGGCACGCAGCACACCGACATCGGAGGCACGGTGCGCACCCGCCTGCGCTACGTGCTGCCCGCCGGGCTGCTCTCGCTGGTGGTCTACGCCCTCGCAGGGGGCGCGGCGAGCCGCGGCGCGGAGGCCGCCATCGCCGCATCGCCCGCGGGGTGGCCCCTGGCCGTGGTTCCGCTGCTGATCGTGGGCCTGCTGTTGCGTCAGCGTCACCTCATCGAAGCGCTGCTCGGAGGCATCGCCCTCACGATCGCCATCGGCCTCGGCCTCGGGCTGCTGCAGCCGATGCAGTTGCTGCGCCTCGAACCGGGCAGCTATGCGGCATCGAGCCTCATCATCGACGGCCTGCAGCGCGGTGTGGGCGTCTCGGTGTTCACGCTGCTGCTGGTGGGGCTCGTGCGTCCGCTCGAGGACTCGGGTGTGCTCGACCGGGCCATCGGTCACATGGACACGACCGGGGCTTCACCTGCGCGCGTCGAGTGGCGCATGGTGGGCGTGGCCATGGGCGCCGTGCTGCTGACGACGCATGCGGTCGTGGCGCTGCTAACGGTGGGCGACTATGTGCGGCGCCTCGGCGAGGCCTCGGGCATTCCGGCCTACCGGCGCGCAAACCTGCTCGATCTGTCGGTGTGCACCTGGCCGTTTCTGCTGCCGTACTTTCTGCCGCCGATCCTGATGGCAGGAGCGACGACGTCGGGCGAGGCGGTGGGCTGGCCACGCCTGAGCCCGTGGGCCGCAGGCGTGACCAATGTCTATTCGTGGAGTCTGCTCGCGATTCTCGCGGTGGCGATCGTCACCGGCGCAGGCCGGCGCGATCGCGAGCCGCAATGACCACGCGGTCGTCGGCCGCTAGCTCCGGTGGGCGGCGACCGCCTGCCAGTTGACGACGTTCCAGAAAGCGGCGAGGTAATCGGCGCGGCGGTTCTGGTACTTGAGGTAGTAGGCGTGCTCCCACACGTCGACGCCCAGGATGGCCTTGCGGCCGTCCATCAGCGGGTTGTCCTGGTTCGGCGTGCTCATGATCTCGAGGCTGCTGCCCGTGTCGACCAGCCAGGCCCAGCCGCTGCCGAAGCGGCTCATCCCGGCGGCCGCGAACTTTTCCTTGAACGCATCAAACGACCCGAAGCTGGCGGTGATGGCCTCGCCCAGGGCGCCGGTCGGCGCGCCGCCCGCATTCGGGGCCATGAGGTTCCAGAAGAACGTGTGGTTCCAGTGACCGCCCCCGTTGTTGCGCACGGCGGTGCGGATATCCTCGGGCACCGTCGCCAGGTTCCGCAGCAGGTCGTCAAGGCGGTGCCCGTGGAGGGCGGGGTGCTTGTCGAGCGCCGCGTTGAGGTTGGTGACGTACGCCTGATGATGCTTGCCGTGGTGAATCTGCATCGTCTGCGTGTCGATGTGCGGTTCGAGCGCCGCGTAGTCGTAGGGCAGGGGGGCGAGCGAATGAGCCATGTCGGTTGAATCCTCCAGCAATGATGGATGTGACGCCTGATGATGAAGACGCTGTCAGCCGGGGCCCCGGTGCACCGGCCGGGGCTAGGCCCCGACGGCCTGGGGCGTGCGGATGACGTTGTAGAGCGTGTCGCGCTCGACCGGCTCCCGGCCCGCGTCGCGGATGAGCTGCTCGATGTCGCGCGTCGACAGCACGGACGGGGTCTTCGACCCGGCCATGTGATAGATCGTTTCTTCCTGCACGGTGCCGTCGAGGTCGTCGGCCCCGAACCAGAGGGCGGTCTGCGCGACGTCGACGCCGCACGACACCCAGTAGGCCTTGATGTGCGCGATGTTGTCGAGCAGCAGCCGCGAGACGGCCAGCACGCGCAGCGTCTCGACGGCCGAGGGCGCGGGCAGCTTGCGCATCTGGTTGTTGTCCGGGTGGAAGGCCAGGGGAATGAAGGCCTGGAAGCCGCGTGTCTCGTCCTGCAGCGCGCGAAGCCGTAGCAGGTGATCGACCCGCTCCTCCATCGTCTCGATGTGACCGTACAGCATCGTGCAGGTGCTGGCCATGCCCATCTGGTGTGCCGTGCGGTGCACTGAGATGTAGCGGTCGGCATCGCACTTGTCCGAGGAAATTTTCTGACGCACGCGGGGGGCGAAGATCTCGGCGCCGCCCCCGGTGAGCGAGTCGAGCCCGGCCGCGCGCAGCTCTTCGAGTAGCTGGCGGTCGGACTTTCCGTATTTCTCGGCGAAGAACGCAATCTCGATGGCCGTGAAGCACTTGAGATGAATGGATGGCCTGATGCGCTTGAGGCCGGTCAGCAATTCGGTGTAATAGCTGAACGGCAGGTCGGGATGCAGGCCGTTGACCATGTGCACTTCGGTCAGCGGCTGGTCGTCGCGCTTGCGCAGCTGCGCGAACATCTGCTCATGCGTCAGCGTGCGGGCGCCGGGCGCCCCTTCCTGCAGGCGTGCAAAGGCGCAGAAGAGGCACGACGCCTCGCAGACGTTCGTGGCCTCGATGCGGAGGTTGTAGTTGAAGTAGGTGCGGTGACCGTTAATGCGCTCGCGGGCCTGATTGGCGAGCCAGCCCACCGCAAACAGATCGGGCGCCTCGAACAGCCTGACGCCGTCTTCAAATGACAGGCGCCCGCCCGCGTCGACCTTGCGGGCGATGTCGTCAAGCCCTGCCTGGTGCACGCGGGCAATCATCGACAGGCTCCCTAGCGAATCCCCCACACCTGCACGCGCAGGGTGCGCGCGCGCGGGCCGTCGAGCTCGGCCGCCAGCACGCGCTGCCACTGGCCCAATACCACCTCGCCGCCGCTGATCTGAAGCGTCAGCGAGTGCCCCAGCAGCGTCGCCCGCAGGTGCGAGTCGGCGTTCATGCGGTCGCAGTCGGAGTGGTCGGGGTCGTTGTGCATGTAATAGCGATCGCGAGCGACCATCTCTTCCAGGAACTTCTTGATGTCGACCAGCAGGGCCTTCTGGAATTCGTTGATGAACACCGCGCAGGTGGTGTGCATCGACCAGATGGTGATCATCCCTTCCTTGATACCGAAGGGGCGGACAAAGGCCATCAGACGCTCGGTCAGATCGACCAGCTCAATGCGCTCGTCGGTATCGATGACCAGGTTTTCCGAGTGAATGACAAGGCCGCCAGCCGTCGCCGTGGACACCTGCTGCACGGGAGTCTCGCGAACGGTCACGGTCGAACTCTTGCTCATGCGTTCCTCATTAAAGTCGACCCGCCGCTGCCGCGGGCCCGCCGAAAAAAGTACCAACCTCGTATTATACTCGCAAACGCCCGCCGGACTCACGCGCGGCGCCTCCACCAGCCCCCCCACGACCGGGCCCACGCACCCGCGATCGCGCATGCTACAATCCGCCCCGACACACGACGCGTTCCCGGCGGTCAGGGAAGATGGGTGCAACTCCCACACGGTCCCGCCACTGTAAGCGGGGAGCGCGTGCCTGCCAGTGAACGTTCCCCTCCGGGAACGCTCCGTCACTGTCGCCTCGGCGATGGGAAGACGCCGGGCGCGCGCCTCGATCCGCAAGTCAGGAGACCTTCCGCCATTCGGAAAACGTCCTTCGGCCCGCCTGCCACTCCCGGCAGCGGGCAACCGGCGCGGGTCACGCCGGGGGAGGCCTCAGATGCTCTGCCAGTGCTATGCGGGCCGCAGTCCATCCACTCACAGACGGCGGATGGCATCAGCGGTCGGCGTTTTTTTCGTCCTCGCCTCAATCGCCCGGGCCTCTGCCCAGCCCGTGCCTGTCATCCGCGGACATGTCGTTGACCCGGACCACCAACCGGTTGTCCGGGCCACCATCCAGGTGGACCGCGGCTCCCGCGGACCAACAACCGTCCTTTCAGACGCTCAGGGCCGCTTCGAGGTACCCAATCCCGGGGCCGCCCCGGTCACGCTGCGGGCCAGTGCGCCAGGACTGGTGGCCGCGCCGGTCGACGTGCCGGCGGGCACTGACGTCCCACTCACGCTGGTCCTCGCCCTGACCGCCGTCGATGAACGGGTCGTGGTCACCGCGAGCCAGACCGGCCAGACGCTGTCGGCACTGGCCGACAGCGTCACGGTCATTGACCGGGCCGACCTCGAGTCGCGCCAGCAGTTCGGTCTCGCTCAGTCCCTGCGCTCGGTGCCGGGCCTGACCCTGCAGCAGGCGGGCGGGCCGGGGGCACAGACCTCGCTCTTCCTCCGTGGGGGCGAGTCAGACTTCACACTGCTGCTCATCGACGGCGTCCGCGCCAACAGCCTTGGCGGCGGCCTCGACCTGTCGCAGATACCGCTGGCCGATGTCGACCGCATCGAAGTGATACGCGGTCCCCAGAGCGCGCTGCACGGGGGCGATGCGGTCGCCGGCGTCATTCAGGTGATCACGCGCACCGGGGGTCCCCCGACCGTCCAGGCGACGGCCGAGGGCGGCAGTCGGCAGCTGCGGCGCGGAGCCGTGTCGACGACGGGTGAATACGGGCGGGTCTTCTGGCAGGCCGGTGCTGACGGATTCTCCGAGGCCGGCTTCACCGGCCCTGCCCCCGACGGCACGGCGGTGTCGAACGATGACGCCCGCCTCTGGCAGGCTGCCTCCACGCTGGGCTGGCGCACCACGGGTGGGCTGGATGTGCGCGGCACCTGGCGCCTCGTCGATACCGACCGGGGCGTGCCGGGCCCCGCCGGCAGCGATCCCGCACAGCGCTTCGCGTCGGTCGATCGTACCAGTCGCAACCTAACACGACGCCAGACCGGCGCCGCGCGTCTCTCGCATCCGTGGTTTAGCCGCGACAGTCGTGTTCGGCAACGCACCGATGTCGACCTCTCCGAGTTCACGCTGGCCTCAGCGGGCGGCACCTTTCCCTCAGAGGGCTATACCCGTCGACGGCACGTCCGCACGCAGACCGACGTGGCCGCCAGCAGCGCAGCGGGGCTCAGCGCCGGCGCCGACTGGATGCACGAGGAAGGCGGCAGTACCTTCATCACGGCCAGCGGGCAGGCCATGCCCGTCGCCCGGCAGCAACTGGGCCTCTTTGCCGAGTCGCGCCTGCCCTTGCATCCCCGTCTGACGATGGTGGCCGGCGCGAGGGCCGAGCGCATCGCGCGCGACCCGCTGCCGGGTGACCCGCTGGGCTGGACGCCGCGCCCCGCCTTTCTCCGCGACCTGCGCTGGTCCTTCAATCCGAAAGTCACCGCGCAGTGGCTGGTCGCCGGCAGCGGCGCGGGCCGCACCACCCGGCTACACGCCGCCGCAGGTGCCGGCATCCGGCCGCCAGACGCGTTTGAAATGGCATTCACCGACAACGATGGCCTGCGTCCCGAGCGCAGCCGCAGTATTGACGTCGGCCTGGCGCAGACGCTGTCCGACGGACGCGTGCACCTCGACGCCACGGCGTTCTTCAACACGTTCGACGACCTCATCATCGCCGTCGGCCGGTCGTTCACCGGGGTCAGCCGGTGGCGCACCGACAACATCGCCAATGCACGCGCCCGGGGCCTGGAACTGACCGGTGCGTGGCGTCCATCGCGGATGTGGTCGCTGCAGGGCCACTACACATTTACGGCATCGGCCGTGCTGGCCGTCGATGGCACCGCCAGCGCCCCGGCTCCGTATACGGTCGGCGAACGCCTGCTGCGACGTCCGACGCACCAGGGCGGGCTTGATGCGCAGTTCACTCGCGGTCGACTGAGCGCCTTTGGCCAGTGGCAGTGGCGGGGCCAGACCCTCGATGCCGAACCGTTCTGGGGTCCCTCCGGTGGTCTCTACGCCAATCCGGCCTATGCCCTCGTGAATGCCGGTGTCGCGGTCACGGTGCGCGGGCGCCTCGCGGTCACGGGCCGCGTGATGAACCTGGGCAATGCCCGCTACGAGGAAGTGCTCGGCTATCCCTCACCGGGCCGCATCATCACGCTGGGGTTGCGCATTGCTGCAGGCCGCTGACGTCTCGTTCCGCTATCGCCCCGGGGCGCCGCTGGTGCTCGAGGGCATCTCGCTCGAAGTGCGGCCGGGCGAGGTCGTCGGCCTGCTCGGACCGAACGGTTCGGGGAAGACCTCGCTGCTGCGTCTGCTGAGCGGGGTGCGCACGCCGACAGCCGGGGTAGTGCGCCTCGACGGTCAGGTGATGAGCGACCTGTCGCGGCGGGCGGTGGCACGGAAGGTCGCCGTGGTACCGCAGGGTGTCGACCTGGCGTTCGACTACACCGCGCTCGACCTCGTGCTGATGGGCCGGCATCCGCACCTCGGGCTGTTCACGGTCGAAGGTCCGGCTGATTATGCGCACGCCCGCGCCGCCCTGGCGGCCACCGGCACATCGGCGCTGGAAGATCGTCTGTTCCGCACCCTCAGCGGCGGCGAACAGCAGCGGGTCATCATTGCCGCCGCGCTGGCGCAGCAGCCGCAGGTGCTGCTGCTCGACGAGCCCACCACCGCGCTCGATCTCGGCGCACAGCTCCACCTCGCCGCGCTGCTGCTTCGTCTGAATAAAGAACACGGGGTGACGCTGGTCATTTCCACGCACGACCTGCATCTGGCTGCGTCGGTGTGCCACCGCCTCGTGCTGCTGCGGCAGGGGCGCATCATCGGCAGCGGCCCGGTACGCGAGATGCTCACGCCCGGGCACCTTCGGGCCGTCTTCGATGTCGATGCCACCGTGCTGCCGAACGACGCCGCCGGCGCCCTGACCATCATTCCCACCGGACGGCACGCGTCATGATGGTGCGGCAGCGGCTGCCCCTCGTGCTGGCTGTCAGCAGCCTCGCCACCCTGGCCACGATCGTGTGGGCACCGACGGTCGGCAGCACGCCGATCAGCCTCGCGCGTGTGTTTGATCCGGCCATTGACTGGGCCTCGAACGTCGATGCGCAGATCTTTTTCGTCGCCCGCCTGCCCCGTGTGCTCGCCGGGGCCCTTGTGGGCGCCGCACTGGCCGCCGCAGGTGTGGTGCTGCAGGCGCTGCTGCGCAATCCCCTCGCCACGCCGTTCACGCTCGGCGTGTCGTCGGGTGCCGCGCTCGGCGCGATGCTCGCCACGGCCTTCCACCTCGAAGCCACGCTGCTGGGTATCTCGGCGGTGCCCCTCGCTAGCTTTACCGGCGCGATGCTCGCCACGGCCATCGTGTACGGACTCGCCGCCTCGCAGCGCCGGGGGCTGTCGACCAACGTGCTGCTGCTGGCCGGCGTCACCCTGAATGCCTTCTTTTCGGCCCTCATTCTGTTCGTGCAGTACTTCGCCGACATGACCGATGCCCTGCGCGCCGTGCGCTGGCTGATGGGCGATCTCGACGTGGGCACCCTCGCCCCACTCGCCGGCGCGCTGCCGCTGCTGCTGCTGGCGGCGGCAGCTATGGCCGTGCTGCCGCGCGCCCTCAACCTGCTGACCATGGGCGACGAGGTCGCGGCGTCACGCGGTGTCGACGTGCACCGCGCACAGCGCCTCGCCTTCCTCAGCGCCTCGCTCGCCACCGGCGCGGCCGTGTCGCTCGGCGGTCCGGTCGGATTTATCGGCATCATCGTGCCGCACCTCGTGCGCCTGATCGTGGGGGCCGATCACCGCCTCGTGCTCCCGGCCTCCACGCTGCTCGGTGCCGCGTTTCTCGTGCTCTGTGACGTCGTGGCGCGCACGCTGCTGGCCCCGGTGGAAGTGCCGGTAGGCATCATCACGGCCGTCATCGGCGGGCCGTTCTTCCTCTGGCTGCTGGTGAGGCACGCATGACGATGGCGACGACACGGCGCCGCACGCAGGGTCTAGCGCTGATGCTGGCCGTGCTGTTGAGCGCCACATCCCTCGTGGCGCAGGCCCCGCAGCGCATCATTTCGCTGGTGCCGAATCTGACGGAATCGCTGTTCTCGATGGGCGCAGGGCCGCAGGTGGTGGCCGTCAGCAGCTTCGACCGCGAGCCTGAGGCCGTGCGCACACTGCCTCGGGTCGGTGCGCTGCTTGATCCCGACGTCGAGCGCATTCTGTCGCTGCGCCCCGATCTGGTCATCACCTACGGATCGCAGGTGGAGCTCAAGGCGCAACTGGCACGCACCGGCATCGCCGCCTTCGATTATCGGCACGGCGGACTCACCGATGCGCTCACCACCCTGCGCGCCCTCGGGGTGCGCACCGGCCATGCCCGTGAGGCCGAGGCGCTGGCACGACGACTGGAACAGCAGATCGCCGCCACACGCGCACGCGTCGCCGGCCGTCCCCGCCCCCGCACGCTCCTCGTGTTTGGCCGGGAACCAGGCAGTCTCAGGAACATCTATGCCGTCGGAGGCACCGGATTCCTGCACGATATGCTCGAGGCCGCCGGCGGTCGTAATGTGCTGGCCGACGTGACACAGGAATCGGTGCAGGTCACCACCGAAACCATTCTGGCCAGAGCCCCCGAGGTCATTCTCGAGATTCGCGGAGGCACTGACCCGTCGCGTGCCGATGCACGCCCCGACACGTCACCCTGGCAGGCGCTCGCTTCCGTGCCCGCCGTGAAGCAAGGCCGCCTCGTCGTGCTGTCGGGGTCATGGCTGACCGTGCCGGGGCCGCGCGTGGGTGACGCCATCGCTCGCTTCTCGACGGCCCTCCATCCCTGATCACCGCATGCCCTATCCACAGCGCGTCGTCTGCCTCACGGAAGAGACCACCGAAACCCTGTATCTGCTGGGGGAAGGCGACCGCATCGTCGGTGTGAGTGGCTATACCGTGCGACCGCCCGAGGCCAGGCAGAAGCCCAAAGTGTCGTCGTTCCTGCACGCGCGCTACGAGAAGATCGAGGCCCTGCAACCCGATCTGATTCTGGCGTTCTCGGATCTGCAGGCCGACATCACCACGACGCTCGTCAAACGCGGGTATCCGGTCTTCACATTCAACCAGCGATCGGTCGCCGACATTTTCCAGATGATTCGCGTGCTGGCCGGCATCGTCGGTGCCGCTCAGCGGGGTGAGGCGCTGGTGGCGCAGCTCAGCGCCGGGCTCGAGCAGATTCGCATGCAGGCGCGTGCATTTCCCAGACGGCCCCGGGTGTTCTTCGAGGAATGGGACGAGCCGCTCATCTCCGGCATCCGCTGGGTCGAAGAGCTGGTCGAGATTGCCGGTGGTGAGCCGGTCTTTCCTGATCGGCGTCGGGCATCACTCGCCCGCGACCGTATTGTGACGAGCGACGAGGTCATCGGCGCACAGCCCGAGGTGATTCTCGGGTCGTGGTGCGGCAAGCCCTTCCGGCCCGAACGCGTGAAGGCACGGCCCGGATGGGACACGATTCCCGCCGTGCGCCATGGGCACCTCTATGAGGTGAAATCGGCCTTCATCCTGCAGCCGGGCCCCGCCGCGCTCACCGAAGGCGTGGCGCGAGTGCATCGGTGTCTGCGTCAGACCCTGGGCCTGCCGCCCGAGGCCCTCCAGACCACCGGGTCCCCGAATGCGTCATACTGAGCGCATGCGGTGCGAGCTGCTGAACCTCGCGATGCTGCTGATCCTGGCCGTTCCCGGCTGGGCCCAGTTGACGGCGCCCGCAGGGGCTACGGGCGCGAGCACTCCCGACGCGCAGGACGCACCGGTCGTGCCGCTCGACCCTGACCGCCTTGGGGTGTCGATGGCGAGAATCCGTCGAGGCTTGCGTATTTCCGAGGCTCGCGAGCAGCAGAACGCCAGCGGTCTGAAGCTGCAGTTTCAGGTGCAGGTGTTCGGGGCGGCACCCCGCATCGATATCATGCGGGGGTTCGACATCCGCAAGGGCGCGCCGACGCCATTCGGGGCCCCGACACACAGCGACTTCATTTCCCAGTGGACGCCGATCGCCTATCGCTCTCCGCCCGCGCCGCTGTCGAGTCTGGCGGGCTGGGCCCTCTTCAAGGTTGTCCAGCGCAGCGAAAAGTCGCGATGCGAGCAGGAGATTGCCGACTATCGCGCGGCCGTGATGGCCGGGCAATCGGTGGCGGCTCCGCGCTGCTCGCAGTAGGCGAGCCGTCGCGCGGAACCGTCACCCCTCGTGTCAGCCGCGCGCGCCTCAGCGCGCCGTGAGTCCTTCCTTCAGAAACGCCAGCAGCGGCGGATAGGTGCGACCCGGATCTTCCAGATGCGGCACGTGTCCGAGGCCGGGCAGCAGCAGCAGGCGACCGTTGCCATTGGGCACGGTATCGGCGATGTGCTTCATCCGGCCCTGGAACACCGAGACCGGTCCGGCCAGGCTGTCTTCGGCCCCGCCGAACGCCAGCGTCGGCGCCTTGATGTTGGCCCAGTCGTTGACGACCGGATCGAGATACGTAATCTGGCTGATGAGCGACTGCACCATCGCATAGCGCGGCCAGTCGGCACTGAGCGTCCACGAGTAGCGCACGCGGGCCCACCGCTCGAAGTCGGCATTCCAGGCCTCGGGCCGGTGCGACACATAGCGGAACAGTCCGGCTCGCACCGTCTGGTAGGTCGAGGCAAGATTGCGCGGATACGATTCGTCCACCGGCGTCCACGGGCGGTCGAACCGTCCGTCCGTGAGACCAATCGGGTTGTAGATCACCACACGCTCGGTGCGCTGGGGATACTGCGTCGCAAAGCGCGCCGCGAGCATGCCGCCCATCGAGTGGCCCACCACCATCACCTTCTCGATCTTCAGGTGATCGAGAATGCGGCGCGTGTTGTATGCCATGTCATGGAAGTTGTAGGGGATGATCGGCTTCGACGATCGGCCGAAACCAATCTGGTCGACGATGATGACGCGGAAGCCTTCCTTGCGGATGGCCTCGGCCGGGCCGCCGAAGTAGAAGCCGGCGAAGTTCATGCCGTGGAACAGCACCACGGTGTGCCCGTTCGGCGTGCCGATGGGGGCGACATCCATGTAGGCGATGCGCACCGCCTGCCCATAGGTGGTGAAGTCGAGATACGACGACGGGTAGGGATACGGCACGTCCTCGGATGTGATGCTCCCCGGACGCACATCCGTCGGGGTCGGGGGCTGGGCCGGTGCCGACTGTGCGTGGGCGGCAGACACTGCCAGTCCCAGCAGCAGCAGATGCATCGTGGTGCAGATGGCTCGTCTCATCATCAGCGTCCTCAGGAGGGCGACCGGCCGCAGCACGGTGCCCAGGAAACAAATCAGGCCAGAAACAGTGGCAACGTCGGATCGGCGGCGGGGAACACGCCTTCGGCCTCGGCCCACTGCACGAGACGATACACCGCCTGCGTATCGAGTGCACGGGTGTAGTCATTCACATACAGCGCAATGTGCCGGCGGGTCACGTCAGGGTCCATCTCCTGGGCATGCGCCGCCACATAGGCCGCACTCGCCTCGGGCTGTGCGAAGGCATAGTCGACACTGGCCCGCAGGGCGGCATCGACGCGCGGGCCCCACGTGTCCGCCAGGTCGCGCCTGATGGCGATTGCGGCCAGCGGCAGGGGGCACTGGTGCGTGGTCTCCCAGACGCGGCCCAGGTCTGCGATCAGCGTCAGGCCGCGCGCCTCGTAGGTGAAGCGCCCCTCGTGAATCAGCACGCCGCAGTCGACGTCGCCCGACAGCACCGCGTCTTCGATGCGGTCGAACCGCATCGGCACCGTCTCAAACCGCCCGAGCAGGCGCAGCAGGAGGGCCGCGGTCGTGCGCTCGCCCGGTATGGCCACGCGTCCGCCGACCGCGCACTTCGTGCGTGCGACGACGATGGGCCCGACGCCGAACCCGGCGGCACCACCCGCCCGCAGCAGCACATAGTGTTGCCGCACGCGACCATACGCGGCCATCGACACTTTGGTGATGTCGGCCTCGCCGCGCTCGGCCCGCAGGTTGAGGGCTTCGATGTCGTCGAGCTGCGGCTGCACGCGCACGCCGGGCACGAGGCCGTGCACGAGCGCGTGAAACGCGAACGTATCGTTCGGGCAGGGCGAAAACGCAAACGTCAGCGCGTCGTCAGCCACGCGGCTAGAGCTTTCTGCGCAGCGAGCGCCGCGTCGTGAATGCGCCACTCGCGCGGGTTGCGCGTGGTCACCATGTTGCTGATGCCGCGCACCTGTCCCACGGGCACACCGTGCAGCAGGCCCACGTGCGCCACGGCTGCGCCTTCCATGTTCTCGACGGCGCCGCCAGAGCGGGCCTCGATGCTTCGCGCATCGGCATCGGTGCCGGTGCAGGTCGACACGGTGACATGGGGCACGCAGGCCGGCAGTGGAAACACCTGCAGGGGCAGGCGGTTGAAGTACGCCGGCGGACCGGCGATCACGGGGAAGCCCAGGGCCTCCATGTCGAGAAAGCCGCCCGGGCTCTGCGCACCCAGATCGCCGTAGCACTCGCTCGACGCGCAGACCACATCGCCCACCGTCAGGCCCGCCGAGGGATACGCCCCGGCGATGCCGCACACCACCACCGCATCGGGGCGGCGCGTTATGATGGCCTGCGTCACGGCATGTGCGGCGTTGACGGGGCCAACGCCGGTAACGGCATAGTCGAGCGACTCGCCGGCGGGCAACTCGGCGCGCAGCCACGCACTCTCGAGCGGCGTGGCCGTGCAGACCAGCACGCGCATGGCGGCTAGAACATCCCCAGCTGCAGCTTTGCCGCGTCGGACATGCGGTCTTTGGTCCAGGGCGGATCCCACACCACCTCGACCCGCGCCGAGGTGACGCCGGGCACGCGAGAGGCCTTCTCGCGCACTTCGACGGGCAGGGTCTGCGCCGCCGGGCACGCCGGGGCCGTCAGCGTCATGCGCACCCCGACCCGCGACTCGGCATCGACGATGACGTCGTAGATGAGACCGAGTTCGTAGATGTTCACCGGAATCTCCGGATCGAACACGGTCTTGATCGCCTCAATCACGAGTGGGCGCAGCGCCTCGGTGCGCTCGACGGATGGCACGAGGTCGCTGACCGGCTCGGTGGCGGCCGGGGCCGTCGTTGCGGATTCGGCCGGTGCGGGTGCGCCCCCGTGAGGGTGGGGCACCGACGGGGGTGGCATTGTGCCCGGAGGCATCATCGGCAGCATGCGCAAGCGGCTCCTTACTCGGTCGAGACTGGGGTCGAGGGCGTCTCGGCCACGGCGGCTTTCAGTGTGTGCCAGGCCAGGCCGGCGCACTTCACACGGGTCGGAAACTCACGCACGCCCGACAGCACGCTGAGCTTGCCGAGCTCGGGCAGCGGTGAGCCCGGCGGCGAGGTGATCATGTGATGAAACTGGTCGAACAGTGCCCGTGCCTCATCGACCGTTCTGCCCTTGACCGCCTCGGTCATCAGCGAGGCCGACGCCTTCGAGATGGCGCAGCCCGAGCCCTGGAAGGCCACATCGGTGATGCGGCCGTCAGCCACGGTGACATACAGCGTCAGGCGGTCGCCGCAGAGCGGATTGTAGCCCTCCTGCGCACGCGTCGCCGGGTCGATCACGCGGAAATTCCGCGGCCGTCGGTTGTGGTCGAGAATGACTTCCTGATAGAGCTCGCTGAGGTCTGACATTAGAGCAGCACCTTTCGTGCGTGGTGCAGAGCGGCCACCAGCGCGTCAATGTCTTCGCGGGTGTTGTACATGGCCAGCGAGGCCCGCGCCGTGCCTGGAATGCCCAGCCGATCCATGACCGGCTGCGCACAGTGGTGTCCGGTGCGGATGGCCACGCCCGACAGATCGACGATGGTCCCGATGTCGTGGGGATGGATGCCGTCGATCACAAACGAGAGGATACTCGCCTTGTGCGCCGCCGTGCCGATGAGGCGCAGCCCGGGCACCTGCTGCAGGGCCTCGGTGCCATAGGCCAGCAGGGCCGACTCGTGCGCCTGCACGCGGTCGAGGCCGACGCCAGTGAGAAACCCGACAGCCACACCCAGCACAATCGCCGCCGAGATGTCCGGGGTGCCGGCCTCGAACTTGTACGGCAGCACATTCCATGTGCTCCGCTCGAAGGTGACCGACGCAATCATGTCGCCGCCCCCCTGCCAGGGCGGCATCACCTCGAGCAGCGCGGCGCGGCCATAAAGCACGCCGATGCCGGTCGGGCCATACACCTTGTGCCCCGTCATCACGAAGAAGTCGCAGTCGAGGGCCTGCACGTCGATGGGCATGTGGTAGGCCGCCTGTGATCCGTCGACCAGCACACAGGCCCCGACGCTGCGCGCCATGGCCACGAGGTCGGCCAGGGGTGTCACGGTACCGAGGGCATTCGACAGCGCGGTCACCGCCAGCATGCGCGTGCGCGGCCCCATGAGGCGCCGCGCGGCGTCGAGGTCGAGCTCGCCGGCGTCCGACATCGGAATCACGCGCAGCGTAGCCCCGGTCGCCTCGCACAGCAGCTGCCACGGAACGATGTTCGAGTGATGCTCGATGGCCGAGATGACAATCTCGTCACCGGCCGACACTGTGGCCCGTCCCCAGGCCTGCGCCACGAGGTTGATGCTCTCGGTGGCGTTGCGCGTGAAGATGATTTCCGAGGGCGATGCCGCTCCCAGAAACCTGGCGATCGTCGCGCGCGCCTGATCAAACTGGTCGCTGGCGCGCCCGCTCAGGTAGTGCACGCCCCGGTGCACGTTGGCGTTGCTCGTGGCGTAATAGTCGACCAGCGCGTCGATGACCACGCGGGGCTTCTGCGTGGTCGCCGCGTTGTCGAGGTACACGAGCGGCTTGCCGTGCACCGACGTGCCCAGGATGGGAAACTGCGCCCGAAGCGCCCCGACTTCGAACGCCGTGGATGGGGTCATTCCTGATCGACCGTCGCACCGGCGGCGGGTACCGCTCCGGCCTGGGTGTGTTCCGCAAGGTCGCGCTCGAGCTGGCGGAACAGTTCGCGTTCGAGCTGCTGGCGCAGCCCCGGCACGCTGATGCGCCCGAGCACCTCGCCCGCGTAGGCGTGAATCAGCAGGTCGCGCGCCGCCTGCTCGGTGAGACCGCGTGCCCGCAGATAGAACAGCGCCTCGTCATCGAGCTGGCCCACCGCCGCCCCGTGCGTGCACTTCACATCGTCGGCGAAGATTTCCAGCTGTGGGTTCGAGTTGATGGTAGCGTCGTTCGAGAGCAGCAGCGCGCGGTTCGTCTGCTTGGCGTCGGTCTTCTGTGCGTCGAGCCGCACGATGATGCGGCCGTTGAACACCGCGCGGGCCTTGCCGTCGAGAATGCCCTTGTAGAGCTCGTGGCTCGTGCAGTGCGGCGTGGCGTGATCGATGGTGGTGTGGTTGTCGACCAGACCGCTGCCGTCGACGAGATAGACCCCGTCGAAGTCGACATGCGCGCCCTCGCCGGCCAGCAGCGCCGACGCGTCGTTGCGCACGATGCGTCCGCCCAGCGTGACGGTGCGCAGGCGGAAGGTGCCCTGCCGCGCCACACTGACGTGCAGGTTCGAGGTCAGAAACGCCCCCTCGGTGCCGCGCTGGTCGAGGACGCACTCTATGTGGGCCTGCTCGCCGATGACGGCCTCGGTGACGAGGTTTGTATAGTGCGCCTCACCGGCGGAGGTCAGCAGGGTCAGGCTCACGGTGGCCTGACTCGCCTCGCCCGCCACCAGCAATACTCGGGGATGCACCATCGTCTTGCCGGTGCCCCCGGTGATGACCACGATGTGAATCGGCGTGTCGATGACCGCGCCCTTGCGGATCGCGATGAGCGCACCGTCCTCGAGGAAGGCCGTGTTGAGGGCGGCGAACGGATGCGCGTCCATCGGCGCTTCGCCCAGATGGCTGCACTCGGGAGCCCCCTGCGCCAGTGCCGTGGCCAGACTGCCGACCTTGAGTCCGGTCGGCACGGCAGAGAGGTCGGACAGTTCAGGGGCAAACCGTCCGTTCAGCAGCACCAGGCGCACCGCGCCCGGGAGCGCGACCCGCTGCACGAGTGGCATCGGATTGGTCGGCACGCCGTCGCCCAGGCGGAACGGCGTCGAGGTCAGCGCCTGTACATTGGTGAAGCGCCAGGCCTCGTCGCGCGTCGAGGGAAATCCCATCGACTGGAAGCGGGCGAGCCCCTGCTCGCGCAGCGTCCGGACGCGCGCGGGCGCGGCATCGCCGCGTCCACGCAGAAAGCGGTCGAGCTCGGCCAAATACGGCGCTTGTCGCTCGTCGAGAGTCGCGGTGCTCACGCGCGTGCCTCCCCCGCCTCGATCCAGCCGTAGCCCTTCTCTTCCAGTTCGAGCGCCAGTTCGCAGCCGCCAGATCGCACCACGCAACCCTCGCTCAGTACGTGCACAAAGTCGGGAACGATGTAATTGAGCAGCCGCTGATAGTGGGTCACCACGATGAACGACCGGTCCTCGCGGCGCAGAGTGTTGACACCGTGCGAGACAATGCGCAGCGCATCGATGTCGAGGCCCGAGTCGGTTTCGTCGAGGATGCCCAGCGTGGGCTCGAGCACGGCCATGTGGAAAATCTCGTTGCGCTTCTTCTCGCCGCCCGAGAAGCCCTCGTTGACCGAACGCTGCAGCATCGAGTCGTCCATCTCGAGCAACCGCGCCTTCTCCTTGACCACCGCCATGAAGTCGATGGCGTCGAGATCGTCGAGGCCACGCTCCTTGCGCACGGCGTTGAGGGCCGCCTTCAGAAAATAGGCGTTGTTGACGCCGGGAATCTCGACCGGATACTGGAACGCCATGAACACGCCCTTGCGCGCGCGCTCGTCTGGGTCCATGTCGAGCAGGTCTTCGCCGTTGAAGAGCACGCGGCCGCTGGTGACCGCATACCCGGGATGGCCCGACAGGGCACGTGCCAGCGTGCTCTTGCCCGATCCGTTGGGGCCCATGATGGCGTGCACTTCCCCCGGCTGGATGTCGAGGGACACCCCCTTGAGGATGTGCTTGCCTTCGGCGGTGACGTGGAGGTCGTGGATGCTCAGTAGCGACATGACGTGATGATTCCTGAAGAATGCGGCGACGCGGTTAACCGACAGAGCCCTCGAGCGAAATGCCCAGCAGCTTCTGGGCCTCGACGGCGAATTCCATGGGGAGCTCGCGGAATACTTCCTTGCAGAAGCCAGACACGATCATGCTGATGGCGTCTTCCTTCGAGATACCCCGCTGCTCGCAGTAGAAAATCTGGTCCTCGCCGACCTTCGACGTTGACGCCTCGTGCTCGACCTTCGCCGACGTGTTCTTGATTTCGAGGTATGGGAACGTGTGCGCCCCGCAGCGGTCGCCGATGAGCAGCGAGTCGCACTGCGAATAGTTGCGGGCGTTGGTCGCGTGCTTGCCGATCTTGACGGCACCGCGATAGGTGTTCTGACCCTGACCGGCCGAAATGCCCTTGGACACGATGGTGCTGCGCGTGTTGCGGCCCAGGTGAATCATCTTCGTGCCGGTGTCGGCCTGCTGGCGGTTGTTGGTCACGGCCACCGAGTAGAACTCGCCGACCGAGTCGTCGCCCTGCAGGATGCAGCTCGGGTATTTCCACGTGACGGCTGATCCGGTCTCGACCTGCGTCCAGGTGATCTTGCTCGCCACACCGCGGCAGTGACCGCGCTTGGTCACAAAGTTGTAGATGCCGCCGACGCCGTGCTTGTCGCCGGGGTACCAGTTCTGCACCGTCGAGTATTTGATGGTCGCCCGGTCGAGCGCCACCAGCTCGACCACCGCGGCATGCAGCTGGTTCTCGTCACGCTTGGGCGCGGTGCATCCTTCCAGATAGCTGACCGAGGCGCCGTCCTCGCAGATGATGAGCGTGCGCTCGAACTGGCCCGTCTCTTTCGCGTTGATGCGGAAGTAGGTCGACAGTTCCATCGGGCACGTCACGCCCTTCGGCACGAACACAAAGCTGCCGTCGCTGAAGATCGCCGAGTTGAGCGCGGCGAAGAAATTGTCGGTGTGCGGAACCACCGACCCGAGATACTGCCGCACCAGCTCGGGGTGATCCTTCACGGCTTCCGAGAACGAGCAGAAGATGATGCCGAGCTCGGCCAGCTTGCTGCGGAAGGTGGTGGCCACCGACACCGAGTCGAACACGGCATCGACCGCCACGCCCGCCAGCATCTGCTGCTCGATGAGCGGAATGCCCAGCTTGTCGAACGTCGCCCTGATTTCCGGATCGACCTCGTCCATGCTGTTCAGCTTCTTCTTCTCCTTGGGCGCGGCATAGTACGAGATGGCCTGATAGTCGACCCGGTCGTACTGGACGTTCTGCCACGCGGGCTCTTCCATCCGCAGCCACGTGCGGAACGCCCGCAGGCGCCACTCGAGCAGCCATTCGGGCTCGTGCTTCTTCGAGGAGATCAGACGGACGATGTCCTCGTTGAGCCCCTTCGGCGCGATGTCCTGCTCGATGTCGGTGACAAAGCCGTACTTGTAGTCGGTGGTGGCAAGCTGTTCGATAACGTCAGTGGAAGTGGACATAAGTCGGATTACGCGGAAAAGGATGACCCGCACCCGCAGGTGCTGGTGGCGTGCGGGTTGCGCAGGGTGAAGGAGGTGGCCATCAGGTTCTGTTCGTCGAAGTCGAGCACCGTGCCGTCGAGCAGGCGCAGGCTGCGCGGGTCGACGAAGACCTGGGCGCCGTCGGCTCCGGTGAACACGTGGTCGGTGTCGCGCGGCGCCGCCTCGAAGGCGAACGTGTAGGCAAAGCCCGAACAGCCACCGGCCTTGATGGCAATGCGGAGGCCGCCCCCCGTCAGATGCTGGCGCGCCAGCTGACGTGCGATGACGCGCGCGGCACTGTCCGTCATGTCGACACGCGGGTTGGTCACAGTCGGTTCGGCAGTCATTTACGCCACCCTCGCCGCACGGCGCACCTGCGCCACCACGGCAGCCACGTGCGCAGCGGCACGGTCAATGTCGTCGGTCGTCGTGCCCCGGCCGAGGCCGAAGCGCAGCGAGGCCTGCGCCTGCGCGGGCGACAGTCCCATCGCCAGCAGCACATGCGAGGGCGTCGCCGTCTGGCACGCCGAACCCGACGAGACAGAAATATCCGACAGCGCCTGCATCAGCGCCTCGCCGTCGGTCTCGGAAAACGTGACGTGCAGGTTGCCCGGCAGCCGGGGCGCGGCCGCGCCGTTGCACCGCACGCCCGGTACCTGCGCCTCGAGCGCATGCCACAGCCGATCGCGCAGCGCCGCCACCCGCGGCGCTTCGGCCTCGAGTTCCGCACGCGCGATGCGGCAGGCCGCCCCGAAACCGACAATGCCGGGAACGTTGAGGGTGCCGCCGCGCAACCCGCGCTCCTGACCGCCGCCGCGCATCGGCGGTGACAGGCGGCGTTCGATGCCGGGCCGCACGTAGAGTGCGCCGACGCCCTTCGGGCCATACACCTTGTGGGCGCTGAACGACGCCAGGTCAACATCGAGCGCCGCGAGGTCGACCGGCATCTTTCCGAGGGCCTGCACGGCATCGGTGTGCACGAGTGCGCCGGCGTCGTGCGCCACGCGTGCGATCTCGGCGAGCGGCTGAATCACACCGACTTCGTTCTGCGCCAGCATCACGCTGACGAGCAGCGTGTCGGGTCCGACGGCGCGGCGCAGCGTGTCGAGCGACAGCCGCCCCTCGGCATCGACCGGCAGCATCACCGTGCGCAGCCCGCGCGCCTCTGCCCGGCGGCAGGCCTCGAGGACCGACGCGTGCTCGGTGGCGACGGTGACCATCGTGCGGCGGGTGTCGGGCGCAGCCTCGGTCACCCCGTCGATAGCCAGGAAATTCGCCTCAGTGGCCCCGCCCGTGAAAATCAGGGCGCGGGCCGGCACACCCGCGAGGGCCGCCACATCGCGGCGCGCCGCCTCGACCAGCCGCTGCGCCTCCCATCCGTGACGATGGAGGCGACTGGTGGCATTCCCGAAGGTCTCGGTGAAGCACGGCAGCATCGCCTCAACGACCCGGGGATCGACTGGCGTCGTCGCGTGATGGTCGAGATAGATGCTCATGACGGACGCGACCCCACAAAGGTCAGCCGTGACACGCCGGGCTCGGGCACGGCATCGCCGGCCATTTCCGCTAGGGTCACATCGTTGAGCGTCTGGAAGATGCGGTTGCGGATCTTCCACAGCGGATCGCGAATGCTGCAGGTGCTGTACTGGTCGCACGCATGGTCGTCTGGCGAGCAGGCGGTCACGCTGAAGGGGCCGTCCATGGCCTGCACGATGTCGGCGACGGTGATGGCGTCGGGGGTGCGGGCGAGGCGATAGCCGCCGTGGGTGCCCTGCACCGAGACCAGCAGGTGCTGCCGCACCAGCTGCTGCAGCACTTTGGCCAGCAGGTCGAGCGGAATGCTGTAGGCCTCGGCGATTTCGCGCGCGCTCGCCGCGCCGGCGTCACCCGGACGGGTGGCCAGATGCTTCATTGACATCAGGGCGTAGTCTGATTTTTTCGACAGCCTCAGCATGACGCGTTAAATACGACTCACAATGTCCTAGTTTAGATTCAGGAATCGGACCAGACAAGTCCGATTTCCCCGCCGGGGGGATTCGCGGCGGCTCTTAGGGTGCGGGAGTCACCCGCGTGGACCGGGGCTGTCGGCCCCGGAGGCCAGCGGGATTAGCGGGCAGAGTCAGTACTTGGGCACCGTCGGGTCGACCTCGTCGGCCCAGGCCAGAATGCCGCCGGTCAGATTCCGCACATCCTGAAACCCCTGCAGACGCAGAAACTGCGCGGCCCTGGCGCTGCGAATGCCCGAGCGGCACTGGCACACGACGGGCACGGCCGGGTTGAGCTCGCCGATGCGCTGGGGCAGCTCGCCGAGCGGAATGAGCACCGCCCCCGGCAGGTGGCAGATGTCCCACTCCTGCGGCTCGCGCACATCGACGACGACGAGCGGGGTGCCGGCCGCCATCCAGTCGCGCAGGGCCTTCGGGGTGATGTCAGGCGCCGGCACAGGCGCCCCGGGCGACGCCGTGGCGGGGCCTGAGGCGAGCGCTGCAGGCGACACCCCGCAGAACTGCTCATAGTCGATGAGGGCCGTCACCGTCGGATGGTCGCCGCAGACCGGGCACTCGGGGTCGCGTCTGAGAGTGAGTTCCCGGAACCGCATCCGCAGCGCCTCGAAGACGAGGAAGCGCCCGATGAGCGGCTGTCCGATGCCCAGCAGCAGCTTGATGGTCTCGGTGGCCTGGATGGTGCCGATGATGCCCGGCAGCACGCCCAGCACCCCGGCCTCGGCGCAGCTGGGCACCAGCCCGGGCGGCGGGGGCTCGGGGTAGAGGCACCGGTAGCACGGCCCGCCCTCAACCCCGAATACCGAGGCCTGTCCCTCGAAGCGGAAGATGCTGCCGAAGGCGTTGGGCTTGCGCAGCAGCACGCACGCGTCGTTCACGAGATAGCGCGTCGGAAAGTTGTCGGTGCCGTCGAGAATGACGTCATAGCCGCGCATGAGGTCGAGTGCGTTGGCCGAGGTCAGCGCCGTGTGGTGCGGTTCGACGTGCACATGCGGGTTGATCGCGTGCAGCCGATCGATGGCCGATGCGAGCTTGGCACGGCCGACGTCACCCGTGCCGTGCAGCAGCTGGCGCTGCAGGTTGCTGAGGTCGACGACATCGAAATCAACTAGGCCCAGCGTGCCCACACCCGCGGCCGCCAGATACATCGCCGCCGGCGACCCCAGGCCACCCGCACCCACGCAGAGCACACGCGCCTGCTTGAGGCGCCGCTGTCCCTCGACGCCCACTTCCGGAAGGATGAGATGGCGACTGTAGCGCCGCACTTCGTCCGGGGTCAGTGACGGCAGTGCGCCGGCATCGGGGAGCGCCATCACTTGAGCGTGGCGGTCACGGTCACCGAGGCGCGGACCTCGATCTCGCCCACCGAGACCGGCGTCGCCGTGACGGCGTCCTGTGCGGAACGCGCCCGCATCACCATCGGCTCGCTGCGCACCGCCATGACCGCGCCCGATTCCTCGATGCGCACCACAGCGTCGATGCTGCGCCGTGCAACGGCTGCGGCGGCGTCGGCTCGGGCCACGGCATCGGCCACGGCCAGCGTCACCGCCTCACGCTCGGCCGCCGCACGGTTCCTGATTGTCCACTCGAGCCCTTCCACCGCCGTGGCACCCGCAGCCACCGAGGCGTCGAGCACCTGCGGCAGCCGTGCGAGGTCGTCAACGCGCACTTCGATCGCATTGCGCGACACGAAGCCCCGCGGCACCTGACGGCCGTTCTGGTAGTCGAACTCTTGCTGCACCGTCACCGCCACGGTCCGCACCGCATCGCGCGGAATGCCGGCGGCCGTCAGTTGCGCCATGACGGCGGTCATCGCCGCGGCCGTGCCCTCCTGCGCAGCCCTCGGGGCCGGCGCACGCTGTTCGGCGGTGATGCGCACCAGCGCCTGATCGGGTGCGCGCCGCACCACACCGGTGCCCTGCATCACCACCACCGGTGCGGACGACACCGCCTGCGCCGTGACGGCATCAGGACGCAGCAGCAGCACCGAGCACAGCGCGATCATCGGCAGGCGCGACATGTCGAAAGTATACTGCCGCGCATGCATGCCGCTGCACCATCGGGCCGACCGCATCTGCGACTGGCTCTCGTGGGCTTCGGCCACGTCGGTCGGCGCCTCGTGTCCCTGCTCGACGAGATGGCCGATGCGCTTCCCTTCACCGCCGATGTCATCGCGATCGGCACACGTCGCCACGGTCTGGCGATCGACGCCCGCGGACTCGACACCGCCCGCGCCCTCCAGCAGGTCATCCGCGGCGATCGCCTCTCTGACCTGCACGCCGGGCCGCCCCCTGACGAGGCCACAGGCACCGGCCTCATCGCCGCGGTGGCGCAACGCTGCGCGGCCGATGCTGCCCGCGGGCACGTGGTCTGCATCGAATCGACCGTGCTCGATATCACACGCGGCGAGCCGGCCTGTACCCACATCGCCACCGCCCTCGCACACGGCCTGCACGCCGTCACGGTGAACAAGGGACCGGCTGCGTTTGCCGCACAGACGCTCGCGGCACAGGCGCGACAGGCGCGACGCTGGTTCCTGCACGAAGGCGCGGTGATGGACGGCATTCCCGTGTTCAATCTGGTGCGCGACACCCTGCCGGGCGTGCGCGTCGATGGCTTCCGCGGCGTGATCAACACCACGACCAACTTCGTGCTGTCGGCTCTGGCCGGCGGGCAATCGTTCGACCATGCCGTGGCCGAAATGCAGGCCCGCGGCATCGCCGAGGCCGATCCGTCACTCGACATCGACGGCTGGGACGCCGCCGCCAAGACCGCCGTGCTCGTCAACGTGCTGATGCAGGGCCGGCTCTCACCACACGAGGTGGCACGCACCGGCATCGGCCACCTCACCGCAGACGCCGTGCGGAAGGTCGAGGCCAGCGGCGACCGCCTGCGCCTGGTGGCCTCGGCCGCACGCACTCCCGACGGCATTCGTGCCTCGGTCGCTCCGCAGGCCCTGCCCGCGCACGACCCGCTCGCCGGCGTGGACGACACCGACAATGCCCTGTATCTGTCGCTCGATCCGCTCGGTGAACTCGGCATCGTCCAGCGGGGCGGCACACTGACGCATACCGCATATGCGGTCATCTCCGATCTGGCCTGCATCGCCCGATCCCCGATTCCAGAGGAGCATTCATGACCGGCCCGCTGCATGGCCTGACCGTCATCGACCTGACACGCGTGCTGTCGGGTCCCTACTGCACGATGATGCTGGCTGACCTCGGCGCACGCGTCATCAAGGTGGAACATCCCCGCACGGGCGATGACACCCGCGCGTGGGGCCCGCCCTTCGTCGGTCGGGAAAGCGCGTACTTTCTCAGCATCAACCGCAACAAGGAAAGCGTCGCGCTCGACTTCAAGTCGCCCGAGGGCGCCGCCGTGCTCGCGCGCCTCATCGCCCAGGCCGATGTGCTGGTGGAAAACTTCAAGCCCGGCACACTCGACCGCGCCGGCTTCGGTGCCGATGCCGTGCGTGCCCGTCATCCGCGCCTCATCTACGCGTCGATCTCGGGCTATGGACAGACCGGCCCGCGACGCAGCGAGGCCGGCTACGACGCCGTGATTCAGGCCGAGGGCGGACTGATGAGCTTCACCGGGGAGGCCGACGGGCCCGCGCTCCGCATGGGCGTGGCGATCTCGGACATTGTCGCCGGCATGTTCGCGGCGCAGGCCATCACGGCGGCGCTGTATCACCGCACGCAGTCGGGCGAGGGGCAGCGCGTCGACATCGGCATGCTCGATACCACGGCGGCCCTGCTCACCTATCAGGCCGGCAACTACTTCGCCACCGGCCAGGCTCCCGGACGGCTGGGCAACCGGCATCCGACGATTGCGCCGTATGAAACGCTGCCGACACGCGACGGTGATCTGGTGGTGGCGGTCGGCAATGACGGCATCTGGCGCCGCTTCTGTCCCGCCATCGACCGACCGACCCTGGCCGACGACCCGCGCTTCCTGACCAACCGCGATCGCCTGACGCACTACCATGAACTTCGGCCACTGCTGGTCGAGGCCCTGCAGGCCCGCACGCGCGCCGAGTGGACCACGCGCTTCCACGCCGCTGGTGTGCCGTGCGGTGCCGTCCGCGACCTGCACGAGGTGCTGTCAGACCCGCAGATTGAGGCCCGCGACATGGTGGCCTCGGTCGACCATCCCACCGTGGGCCCCACGCGCGTCATGGGCTCGCCCCTCAAACTGTCGGCCACGCCTCCGTCGGTGCGCACGCCCCCTCCCCTGCTCGGGCAGCACACCCGCGACGTGCTGACCGAACTGGGCTACGATCAGCAGATGATCGAACAGTTGTCCGCGTCGGGAGTGATCAGGCTGTGACCGACGTCGCCCAGCTCCGTAAACGGGTGCAGAAAACCATTGAACAGGCGCGCCGCGAGGCCGCCGACCACCGGGCGCTCGTGCACGACGCCCAGCGGGCCTACGACGAGTTCCTTGAACAGCGCGCGATTCCGGCCTTCCGCTCGCTGGCCATCGTGCTCAAGTCGGAAGGGCTCTGGTGGGAAGTGATGACTCCGTCCGGAGAAGTGCGGCTGGTCCCCGACCGCCGCCGCGAAGAGGGTATCTCACTGGCCTTCGATGCCACCGCCACGCCTCCGCAGCCGATGGTGACGGTGACCTACGGCCGCGGCAGTCGAATGACCCACGTCGAACGTCCCGTGAAGCTGGGCACGCCTGGCGCCGCCGCGCTGACCGAAGACGACGTGCTCGACATGCTGCTCGACATGGTCACACCCTGGCTGGGGTAAGACGCACGCCCTGTGCCCGGCACCTGCCCTGAGGCCGGTGCCACCACGCGACTACACGCCCCACACCAGCCGCGCGAACGCGGCCGTGGCCATCGTCACCACGACAGCCAGCCCCAGCGGCAGCAGGGCACCAACGGCGGCCCACTTCGCGCTGAGCGTTTCGCGGTAAATGGTCATCACCGTGGTGGCGCACGGGTTGTGCAGCAGCGAAAACAGCATCAGGTTCACGGCGGTCAGCAGGGTCCATCCATGCTGGTTGACCAGCAGCGCGCGCAGTGCGTCGACCGAGGGCACGTCGATCATCATGCCTTCCGCCATGTAGACCATCATCATCGTGGGCACGACAATCTCGTTGGCGGGAATGGCAATGATGTAGGCCAGCAGAATCACGCCATCGAGTCCCATCAGCCGGCCGAGCGGCTGCAGGCCAGCCGCGACGACCTGCGCCAGACTCTGATCGCCGACGGAGACATTCGCCAGCACCCAGATGACCGCGCCCGCCGGCGCTGCCGTCTGCATCGCACGCCACAGCACGAAAATGGTGCGGTCGATGAGCGAGGTGTAGAGAATGCGCAGCACACCCGGCCTGCGGTAGGGCGGCAGCTCAAGCGTGAAGGCCGACGCCTCACCCTTCAGCACCGTGCGTGACAGCAACCACGACACCACAAGCGTGAAGGCCACGCCGAGCAGGACGATGGCCACTACCGACCCGGCCGCAACCAGCGAGGCCACCGCAGGCGGGAACGCCGAGGCGACAAATACCGTGGCCAGCAGGATAAGGGTCGGGAACCGGCCGTTGCACGGCACGAAATTGTTGGTGAGAATCGCCACCAGTCGCTCGCGCGGCGAGTCGATGATGCGCGTCGCGATGACACCCGCGGCATTGCAGCCGAACCCCATGGCCATGGTGAGCGCCTGCTTGCCGTGGGCCCCCGCCCGGCGGAAGAGAAAGTCGAGGTTGAAGGCCACCCGCGGCAGATAACCGAGGTCTTCGAGCAGCGTAAACAGCGGAAAGAAGATGGCCATCGGCGGCAGCATCACGCTGATCACCCATGCCAGTCCGCGAAACACGCCGTGCCACACGAAGCCCACCAGCCATCCCGGAACCCCGATCGACGCCGAGAGCGCGGCTGCCCAGTCTTCCACCGCAAACAGCGCGTCGGCGAGCATGGCCGAGGGCACGTTGGCGCCGGTGATGGTCAGCCAGAACACCACCGCCAGCAGCAGCACCATGAGCGGCAGGCCGAGCCAGCGCGACGTGACGATGTGATCGATGCGCTGATCGAGATCAGTGCCGGATGTGCCGATGGTTCGCACCGCCCGTCGTGACACGCGTTCGACTTCCGCGTAAATCGACGACACGACCTCTTCGCGGAAACCGCCGGCCAGGGTGCGCCGCAGGCGCGCCGCCTCGGCCAGCACCTGCGGCGGAGACACCGCCACGGGGGCGGGGGACGGGGCCGGTTCGCTCACTGCGCCCCCTGCAGCGCGAGGCGATCACTGAAACGCCGATCAGGCTGCTGCTGTCGCGCCACGAGGGCGGCAAGTTCCCCCGAGGTCAGCGCTACCTCGACAGCCGCGTCGCCGTCGAGCAGCCGGATGGCGACCCACCGCGCGTTTGGCAGGCCCGGGGCCACGGCCTCAATCATGGGCAGCAGCTCCTGCACGGCGCGTTCAAAGTCGGCGGTGCCAGCCGTCCGCAGGGGCGTCGTGCGCGTCTCGCCAGAGGCCACACCGGCTACGGCGGTCAGCAGGGCCATCAGGTTCTCGCCGGTGCGGGCGACGATGGGCACGACCGGAACACCGAGGTCACGGGCCAGACTGCGCACGTCGACCTCGATGCCTCGACGGGAGGCCTCGTCGATCAGATTGACGGCCACCACCACGCGGTCGGTGATTTCCAGCACTTGCAGCGCGAGATACAGATTGCGTTCGATGGCGCTGGCATCCATCACGACGACCGTGCAGTCAGGGCGCCCGAACAGCAGGAAATTGCGGGCCACTTCCTCATCCTGCGAGGCCGACAGCAGCGAGTAGGTGCCCGGCAGGTCGACCAGCTTGTAGCGACGGGTGCCGAACTGGAACGCCCCCTCGGCACGGGTCACGGTCTTTCCGGGCCAGTTGCCCGTGTGCTGCCGCAGGCCGGTGACCGCGTTGAACAGCGTCGACTTTCCGGTGTTCGGATTGCCAGCCAGGGCGACGACGGCATCGACGCCGGTGGTGACCGCGCCGAGGCGGGCCATTTCCGTGTGCACCGGACAGGTGTCGCAGGCAGAAGACGGCGTCTGCATGAATCAGCCCCGGCTCAGCGAGGACGAACCAGCACGCGACGCGCCTGGTCGCGCCTGAGGGCAATGGTGGTGCCCCGCAGCCGGTAGGCGCGGGGGTCACCGGCAAAGGGGGCCAGATCGGGGGCAATGGAGGTGCCGGGGGTAAAGCCGAGGTCGAGTAGCCGGCGCCTGAGGAACCCGCGGCAGGCAGTGTCGAGCGCCACAATGGCGGCGGGCTGCCCGGCCGGCCACTCGGACAGCGGCAGGGCATCGTCTGGAATCACCGGGGCGCGTTCGAGGGCAGGCGCGGCGGCGGGTTCGGCGGCGAGCAGCGACCCTGTGCTGGAGGGAATGGGTGACCCGTGGGGGTCGATTTCAGGATGACCAAGGGCGGCAGAGAGTTGCTCGAGCGCCTCGGGGGTCAGGCGGTGCTCCGCGCGTTCGGCCGCGTCATGAATGCGGGCCAACGGCATGTCCGCCTCATCGGCGAAGTATCGCTCCCAGAGCCGGTGGGCCCGCACGACCTGCAGGGCAAGGCGCACGCCCGCGTCTGTCAGGCGTACGCCGTCGGCATCGGCCATGGCCAGGCGTTCGCGGTAAAGATGGTCGACCGTCTCCCGTGTGGTGGCCGGGGGCTCCCGCAGCGCCCCTGCCAGCTGGTCGAGCGGCACCGCCTGTCGGTCGGCCGCCCCGGCCAGCAGGTGCTTGAGGGCATTCTCAAGCTGCTCGCGGTGCCTCAGCTCGCGCGAATGGCGCCACAGTGCCTGCGTCCGGGCCCCGAGGCTGATCGCACCTGCGACCGTCAGTGCGACGAACCCGAGAATGAGAAGACCGACAGACATTTTGGTTTTGACTAACCAAAATTTAATGCCACCCTTTACATAAAGTCAATGCCTACAGATCAAAACTTCTGCTACCCTCTGAGGCACGGTATGCTTCCGTCCAGCACCGTCGAGAATTATCTCAAGGCGATCTACCTCGGCACCTCACAGCGCCCGGATGGCGACCGGCTGCCCATGGGGCATCTTGCCGCCGCCCTAGGCGTCGTCCCCGGCACCGCCACCACGATGGTGAAGGCCCTCGCCGAATCGGGTCTGGTCGACTACGAACCCTACAATGGCGTCAGGCTGAGCGCCGCCGGACTGACCCTCGCGGCCCTTGTGCTGCGTCGGCACCGGCTCATCGAACTCTTTCTCGTACGCGTGATGGGCCTGGGGTGGGATGAGGTGCACGACGAGGCCGAGCATCTCGAGCATGTGATGTCAGACCGGCTCATCGCCCGAATGGACGAGATGCTGGGCTTCCCGCAGGTCGACCCGCACGGCGACCCCATCCCCAACGCGGCCGGAGAGTTTCCCGCGCACGAATCGACCACGCTCATGACGTGCGACACGGGCACGCCGGTGACCGTCACGCGCATTACCGATCAGGAAGCCGGCTTTCTTCGGTTCGTGCAGCAGTACGGGCTGATGCCCGGCCACGAACTTGAAGTGGTGGCGCGCGACGAGGCCGCCGATGCGGTGTCGCTGTCGGGGCCCGATGGTCAGCGATTGACGATCGGCACGCGTGCCGCGTCGAAGGTACGCGTATCGGCCAGCCAGGCCAGCTCGCGCGCATGATGCGCCACCCGCATCGTCGCCGGTAACGGCGCGTCGAACTTGGCCGCACCTGGCCCATAGCCCGCCAGCACGAACCCGCACCCCGCCGCCTCGGCCGCCTGGGCATCGACCGGAGAGTCGCCCACCATCACGGTGACGTCACCAGCACGCATTAATGACTGCAGTCCCGCAGGATGCGGCTTGCGCCCGAAGTGGCTGTCGCCGCCGATGACCTCGACGAAGAACCCGCGCAACCCGAGATGGTCGAGGATGCGCAGCGCCGGGGCGAGGGGCTTGTTGGTCAGCACCGCGAGCGGACCGGTCTCGAGCAGCAGCGCCAATACCTCGGCCACGCCGTCATACGGCACGGTGTTGTTCAGCAGGCGTCCGTCGTAGATGTCGAGGAAGCGGGCCAGCGCGCCCGGGGTATCGGCCGGCAGCTGACGACTGGCCAGAGCACGCGCCACCAGCACCGAGGCGCCGTCGCCCACCATCGCCTGAACCTCGGGCACACTCAGGGGAGCGGCCCCGTATGACTCTACAAGGTCCGACGCAGACTCGGCCAGGTCACGGGATGAGTTGATGAGTGTGCCGTCGAGATCAAACGCAATCATGGCAAGCGTGTACGGTAGTGTGACAGGACACCGCCCCTGATGCCAGCGCCTGCTGCCCGGTCACGTGAACCACGCGAGAACACCGACGCGTCCCCAGCCACGGTGGTGCTGTTGTCGGGCGGACTCGACAGTGCGGTGCTGCTCGCGCACGAAGGCGCGCAGGCGCCCGTGCTGCCGCTCTACGTGGCCTCGGGCCTCGCCTGGGAAGCCCTCGAGCGTGAGATGGTCGCACGGCTGCTGACACACCTGCCACAGCCCTCGGTGTGGCCGCTGCAGGTCGTCGACGTGCCAGTCACTGATGTGTATCCTCCGGGGCACTGGGCCCTGACCGGACATCCACCGGCGTATGACACGCCCGACGAGGACGTGTATCTTATCGGGCGCAACGTGCTGCTGCTCGGCAAGGCGGCCGTGGTCGCTGCGCGTCGGCGCGCCATGCGTATCGTCCTGGGGCCACTGGCGGGCAATCCGTTTCCCGATGCGCGTCCGCCGTTTTTCGAGGCCATGGCCACGGCGATGTCTCTGGGCCTCGACCATCCGCTGGTCATCGAGGCGCCGTTTCTCACCTGGCAGAAATCTAACGTCATCCGACGAGGCGTGGCACTGGGCGTCGACTTCACGGACACGCTGTCGTGCATGAATCCGGTGGCCACCGCGGCGCTGGAGGCGCTGCCGGCCGTGCACTGCGGACGGTGCAGCAAGTGCCGCGAGCGGCGCGACGCCTTCGCCGAGGCCGGTGTCACCGACCCGACGTCCTATGCGCACGCCTCGCCGCGCTGAGCACTGACGACCACCCGACGATCCGCCCGGTCGGCTATGCCCTGTCCGGGGGCGCGAGTGCGGCGACGCCATCGACCCATGTCTGCCTGACGCGTCCATCCGGCCCGAGGGCCACGATGTCTGCGAGCGCACCCGGCACGAGACGTCCCTGTTCGGCGAGTCGCAGCTGTTCGGCTGGTGTCGTCGCGCAGGCACGGGCCGCATCGACCGGCGAGAGACCCACCGGTCCCGTCAGCACATTCCAGACCTGCTCCATCGTGCTCACGCTGCCCGCCAGTGTTCCATCGTCCAGCGCGGCCCATCGGTCGGTGACGGTCACGCGTTGTCCGCCGAGTGTGGTCTGGGTGCCCACGGGCAGGCCCGACCCGGCGGTGCCATCAGTGATGGCCATGATGCCCGCGATGCCCTTGGCCGCGATCGCCACGCGCATCACCGCGGGATGCACGTGATGGCCGTCAGCAAGTATCTCGGCGCGCACCTGTGGTGAAGCCAGCACGGCGCCCACGACACCGGGGTCACGGTGCGTGAGTGGTGTCATGCGGTTGAAGAGGTGCGTCGCATGCGTGACACCGGCGTCGATGGCGCGGCAGGCCTCATCGAACGTGGCTCCGGAATGTCCGATCGAGACGATGATGCCGAGATCCCGCAGTTGTTGCACCAGGGCGAGTCCACCGGGCAGCTCGGGAGCGACGGTCACAATGGCCACCGCATCGTGATGGGCCTCGATGATGCGCAGCACGTCGTCACCCGAGTAGTCACCCGGGCCGCTGGCGACGGCGTGTGGCGAGGGCGGCAGCCGAAGGCACGCAGCGGGCTGTGCGCCGTTCCATACGGGATTGATGAAGTTGCTCTCGAGGTGCGCGGGCAGCACACGCGCCGCCCCGAGCTGCGGTCTCCGTCGCGCGAGTCTGACGTCCTCGAGCAGCGACTGCAAGACGCCGGGTGCGCACGCCACCGATGTGGGACAGAAGGCGGTCACTCCGGAGTGCGGCAGTGCGGCCGCCACATGCTGCAGCGCGTCTGCCCCATTCAGGACGTCGGCGCCTTGCATGCCGTGCACATGCACGTCGATGAAACCCGGCGCCAGCAGGCAGTCGTGCAGGGCGTGCACCGCTGCGCCCGATGGCACCGGCTGCCCTTCCAGAATGTCGACGATGCGGCCGTGGGCGATGAGGAGGGTCGCGGCACCGGTCTGCCGGTGCGGCAGCACGATCGATGCAGCTGCGATGGCGATCATGCTTCGGGCTCCGGGGTCAGCAGGCGGGTCTGATGCTCGAGCGGCAGCGGTACGGCGCCGTGCTGAAACAGCGTGTCGTCGGCCACGGACAGCAGGTGCTCGAAGGCCTCAGGCGTGGGCGCCTCAAGCACCAGTACGCCCGTCGTTTCCGCAGGCGGAAAGCGGTGGGCGTCGAGGTAATCATGGTCGAGCGTCACCAGGGTGCGGCGCAGTTGGCGCGCTAGGCGGAAGTGTTCACGATCGGGTGCGCGACGCAGATCGGGCTGTTCGATGACGGCCAGCACGTCCCAGCCGAGCGTGTGCCGCATGTGGCGCAGTAGCCCGGCTGGGACGTTGGCGTCGGCGTAGACACGGGGACGGCCCGAGACCTGCTCGGCGAGCGGACCCAGCTCGGACCAGAGCGTGCCCATCGCCCCCTCCGTGCTCAGGCCTTTGCGGCCTTGCGCGCGCGGTCGCGTGCTGCCCTGGCCGTGCGCTTGCGGGCTTCCTTTTCGAGCGACGCGACGAGTTCTGCGCGGCGATGGACGAGCCCCTTGCGCTTGCGGCGCCCGTTCTTGTGCCCGACGGCGTACTCGCAGAACAGCGGGAACGCGATAGTCGAGTCGCAGTAGGCGACGGCCGTGTCAGGGAGCACACCCGGATTGACCTTGCCCCAGCTGACGGCCTCGGCCGGCGTGGCACCCGAGAGGCCGCCCCAGACGACCTGGTCGGTCGTCATCTGAATGAAGTAATCGTTCCCGCCCTTGGGAATGTTGTAGACCTCCCAGAGGGTAGGCTGTCCCTGCAGATAGAAGTTCTTGGGCGAGCCGCCACCGAGAATGACGCAGCCGTTCTTTTCGGCGGCATAGATCAGCGCGCACACTTCGTTGACGTCGCGGTTCGGATCGATCATCAGCCGCGCCCCGTTCATCAGCTCGTGATAGGCGATGTTCATCCCGATCGAGCTGTCGCCCGGCGACGAGGTGTAGATGGGAACGCCGCACTTGGCGGCGCGTGCCACCAGCGAATACTCGTCGCATCCGGGCCGCACCTTGAGCAGGTGACGGCCGAGGGCGTAGTGCAGGTCGGCGGACGACACGGGGCCATCCAGTCCGCTCTGCACTAGGAACTCGCGGATGAACTGGTCGGTGTCGAGTAGCACCTGTGCCGGGAAGAGCACGTCGTAGATGCGGATGACGCCTTCGTCATAGAGCACGCGGTCGTCGACGAAGGGCGACCCCCGGCGCAGCGTGAAATTGAGGGCGTAATGCAGGTCGTGATAGAGATTCGCGCCTGTGCTGATGATGAAGTCGACTAGCCCGCGATCCATCATCGAGATGATGCAGCCGCCGAGGCCGGCCGGCGTGAGCGCCCCGGCGATGGTGAGGCCGATGGTGGTGTCGTGCTCCTTCGACAGCATCTTGTCGGTGAAGATGCGGCAGGCCTCGCCGAGGCGGGCGGCATTGAAGGCCTGGAATCCCTCGTCGATGAGCGTCCGGATGGCGCGCGCGCCCGTGGGGCGATAATAGTGGATGGGCTTCCCTGAGAGAAATCCCTTGCGTTGCTTCTGTGGTGAACCCGGCGCTCGGTGCGGCATCGCCCTTAGGGTAGCATCTCGGTTCGACACCGTGTAACGTGGATTCATCGGCCGCCATCGTGCTCACCCTTCCCGTCAGCGAGGTGCTCCGCGCCACGCCCCGTATACTGTGCATCCGGCTGAGCCTTGGCGACCACCCCTTCCCCTATCTGGCCGGGCAGGCCGTGCGCATCACGGTCGGCGAAGGCCTGCCGGCGCGGCATTACTCGATCGCGTCGACGCCTGCCGATACGGCGCGCAGCGGCCTGATCGAGCTGCTGATACGCGCAGACGATTCAGGGACAGCCGGGCTAGGCCACGACGCGTCAGGCACGGACCTGCTGCACGTCGGGCAGCGCGTGCGTGTCGAGGGACCCTTCGGGCACTTCACGACACCCGCCGTCGACCCGGGGCACGCGGTGCTCGTGGCTGCCGGCGGCACCGGCATCGCCCCGTTGCGGCCCATGCTGCGCGAGCTGGTCAACTGTGCCGAGCCTCGGCCGATCACCGTGGTCTACTCGGTGCGCGCCGCCGACGAGTTTGCGTATGTGGACGAGTTGCAGTCGCTGGAGTCCCGAGGAGCGCTGCGGCTGGTACTCACCGTCTCGCGCGATGACCGGCGGTGGGAGGGCCGTCAGGGCCGCGTCGACCACGTCCTGCTGCGGCAGGCACTGCCTGCTGCGCCCGCGGCGGTCGTCAGCCTGGTGTGCGGACCCATAGATTTTGTGCGGGATGTGCGCGCGGCGCTGCTGACGCTGGGCGTGCCTGACGCGCAGATCCTGCGCGAGCGATACTGACGCCTGAACGCGGTGCACACGCCTCAGCGTGCCCGCGTGCTTACATACCCAGTACGTGATAGCCCGCGTCGACCAGCAGCACTTCGCCGGTGATGCCGCGCGCGCCGTCGCCCAGCAGGAAGGCACCGGTGCTCCCGACTTCCGAGGCCTCGATGGCCCTGCGCAGCGGGGCCTTGTCGCGCACCACGCCGAGAATCGACGAGAACCCGCCGATGCCGGCAGCGGCCAGCGTTTTCACAGGCCCTGCTGAGATGGCATTGACGCGAATCTGCTGGGGCCCGAGATCGCTGGCCAGGTAACGCACCGTCGACTCGAGGGCGGCCTTGGCCACTCCCATGACGTTGTAATTTGGAAACACGCGATCCGCCCCGAGAAATGACAGTGTGACGATGCTGCCGCCGCCTCGTACGGCCATGAGGGGCTGCGCGCCCCTGGCCAGTGCGATGAGTGAGTACACGCTGACGTCGAGGGCCGTGCGGAATCCGTCCCGCGAGGTCTGCAGGAACCCGCCAGCGATATCGGCACGCTCGGCATAGGCCACCCCGTGCACCAGAAAATCGAGACCACCGTACTCTTCGCTGATGCGGGCAAACACCGCGGCGATCTCTTCGTCATTCTGCACGTCACAGGGCAGCACGACCGGATCGCCGGGCAGCGTGGCCGCCAGTTCGCGCACGTGTTCCTCGAAGCGCGACTGATAGGTGAGCACTACGCGAGCCCCGTCGGCGGCCACCGCCTGCGCAATGGCCCACGACAGCGAGCGGTGGTTGGCCACTCCGACAATTAATCCGATTTTGCCTGACATGCGTGCGGTCACGTGCAACTCCTGCGCGGCCGCCTCGGGCCGCGTGCCTGGGTGTGTCGGTCCTGTGTCTCGGTCTGCCGTCAGCCTTGGGGGGCTGGCTTCTTCCGACGCCGACGCCGGCGACGGCTGTCGCCACCAGCGGGCCCCTGCCCTTCGCCCGAGGAGGCTGCGCCCTGTGGTGGCGCGACAGGGCCGCGTCCCTGCGAGTGGCTGAAGTCGCGGCTGCTGCGCATCGGCCCTTCGAAGCCGGGCGCCGGACGACCGCCGAAGCGACGGTGGCGCTGGCCGCGCGGGGGGGGCGGCTGATGCATCGTAAGTTCAGGAATGGCCCGGGTCGTCGCCACCTGGCCTTCGTGTCTGGGTAGCTGCGCACGCAGCAGTGTCCGGCGGAAGGGGCGGTCGTCAGCCTCGGCGTCGGGGGCAGGCGTCTCTGGTTGTGGTGTCGAGGGTGTCTGTGGTGTCGGAGCGGCGGCCTGCGGTGCAGGGGCCTCGGCTGCCGGTGGTGCTGCAGCAGCGGCACTGGAGAGTCTCGGCGTACTGGCCGTTGGCGCGGGTGCTGGCGCCACGTCCCCTCCGGGCAGCGCATCGGCGTCATCCGCGGGCGGCACGGTCGGCGGGGCGGGACGCGAGGGCGTGGCAGACACGCGCCCGGCGGGCACCTCGATGGCCTCGAGCACCTGGGCGTAGAGTGCCGCGGTGGCCGGAACCCTGGCGCGCCGCGCAGCAGGTGCCCGACCGTGCCGGTACTCGTGTTCGACATCACAGGCCACGCAGCGTGTGCGTTCGACGGTACCCTCGACGAGGGCCACCACCGCGTGCTCGGTCACTCTGCGTTCGCGTGGACAGTAATCGTCCAGTGCGTCGCCCGCCCGGTATTGGCGTGACTGCATCCGTTACTCCCGAACTCGGTTCCTCTAGAACACACCACCCGTGGTGAGCACTCGGCGAAGGGGGGAACGCTCAGGCCGCACCGCGCAACAGCGGGGCCCCGGGTGACGAGGCGAGTGTAACAGAGGGGCCGCGCACGGGGCAACAGGCCCGCACCGTGTCAGGCGCAGGCCGCCAGCCACTGCTGCAGGGCGGCCAGATGCGCCGCGACCGCCTCGGGATGCGTCGACTGCGGCGTCCGCCGCGCGCGCACGGATGCAGCGGCCGTCACTCGTGCCTTCACATCATCCGCGAAGAGCGCACTGAACTGCTGCCACTCGTCGATCGAGAGTGCCTCGAACGCGCGGCCGTCCATGAGCAGTTGCCGCACCATGGCCCCGACCACTTCGTGTGCCTGGCGGAACGGCATGCCGCGTGATACGAGGTAGTCGGCGACATCGGTCGCCAGCAGCAGACCCGAGGCCGCACGCCCGGTGCGCGCCGGATGCAGCGTGAGCCTGCGCAGCACGGCGGCCGTAGCCACCGCCGACACGGCCAGCGTGTCTTCTGCATCGAAGACCGGCTCTTTGTCTTCCTGCAGATCCTTGTTGTAGCCGGTCGGCAGGCCTTTCATGGTGACGAGCAGTCCGGTCAGGTGGCCAATGGCACGGCCGGCCTTGCCCCGCACCAGTTCGAGCGGGTCGGGGTTTTTCTTCTGAGGCATCATGCTGCTGCCGGTGGCCGAGGCATCAGCGAGTTCGAAGAAGCCGAATTCCTCGCTCGTGAAGAGAATCACGTCTTCGGCGATGCGCGACAGGTGCACCATGGCGAGGCTGACAGCATAGAGAAACGTCGCGGCAAAGTCGCGGTCGGATGAGGCATCCATGCTGTTGGGCACCACCCGGCTGAACCCGAGGCGCTCGGCCAGACGTGCCGTGTCGACCGGATACCCGGTGCCGGCAATCGCCCCGGAGCCGAGCGGTAGCGCATCGGCTTCGCGCCGGGCCTGGTCGAGTCGCTCGTGGTCCCGGCGCAGGGCCGCGGCATGGCTCAGCAGATAGTGGGAAACCAGTACGGGCATGGCACGGCGCAGGTGCGTGTAGGACGGCATCAGCGCATCGCCCGCCTGATCGGCCTGCTGCACCAGCGCCGCAATGACCTCGCGGATGCGGGCCTGCAACTCGGGAATGCGACGCCGGAGGTACAGGCGAAAGTCGACGGAGACCTGCTCGTTGCGAGAGCGGCCGGTGTGCAGCCGGCGGCCAGCATCGCCGATGCGGGCCACGAGCTGACGCTCGACAAAGCTGTGCACGTCTTCGTCGGGTCCATCGACCCACGACGGATCGCGGCGTCCCTGCTCCAGGATCGCGTGCAGCCCGCCTGTGATCGCCGCGGCATCGTCGGCCGACAGGATGCCGGCGTCAGCCAGCGCCGCCGCCCACGCCAGGCTGCCCGTCACATCGTCTTCAAAGAGCCGGCGATCGAAGCGGAACGACAGGCCGAAATCAAACGCCGCCGGATCGGGGGCGGCATCAAAACGTCCAGACCAGAGATGCTGTGTCATCAGAGATGTGTGTCCTTCACGTGGCCATCAGGCAGGGGAATGCGAGGGCACGGGCATGATCGCCGCTCCCTCGACCCTGAGTGTGACAGTGCCGGTGCGCGCGGCGGCCTGGCCTGTGGCGTCCAGTTGCTGCCACACCGCCGTGATCACGGGCACGACCTGGTCGGCCCCGACCAGGACTTCGAGTGTCTCGAACAGCTCACGCACCGGCAGCGGCACGCCGTTCAGGGCGGTGGGCTGCGAGCCCTCGACGGTGAGCGCGAGCACGCAGGCCTCGGCCGGGATGGCGGGGGGTGGCAGCGTGACGACGGTCAGTGCCGCATCGTGGGCATGCACGGCGGCGGCGAGCGCGCGAGCATCCGCGCCGCGTGCCCCATGCGCGATGACGTCGGCATGTTCCAGTCGGGCTACACGCACCAGCGCCTCGGCGATGAGCGGCGCGGCTTGCGCGACGGGCACGGGCCAGGGATCGAGGCCCTGCACCGCCAGCGGCCAGGCCACCTGCCGTGCGTAGGCATCGGCGACGTCGATGAGGTGGCACTGGTGCGCCCCGGCGGCTCGGGCCTGTGCGGCCCACGCCTCGAGCGGATCAGCGGCGCGGAATCCGCACGCCACGGCCACGATCAGCGGGGCTGCCTGCGCCCGCAGGTGCGTGAGGGCACGGGTCGACGCCCGGCCTCCGGACCACGCCAGCACGATCGGACCGGTCACGCCAACTCCCGGGGGTCCGCCAAGTGATGAAGGCGCTGCACGAGCGTTCGCGCCTGTCGTGGACCGCGCGCGATCACGAGGATGGTGTCGTCGCCGGCCAGCGTGCCGACGACACCGGCCAGCCGCGCCCGATCAATTGCCAGCCCGAGCAGCGGGGCCTGACCCGGTCCGGTCCGCAGCACCACCAGCTGCTGGACCGCCTCGGCCGACGACAAATACTCGGCCAGGGCGCGACCGAGGGTGACCAGCACTGTGGACGCGGGGGCATTCTCGGGCCCGCCCGTCTGGTAGGCGCCATCGGCCGCGCGCTTGACCAGCCCCAGAGCCTTGATGTCGCGCGACAGCGTGGCCTGCGTCACATCGAAGCCGCGGGTCGCGAGGCGCTGCCTGAGCTGTTCCTGGCTGCGGATGGCGTCACGCTCGACGAGAGCGCGGATGGCGGCAAGGCGGCGTTGCTTCATGGTTATGCAGTCTCTTGAATCAGTATACAGACGTCTCCGTCGCCGTTTAAAGGGATTTTGTTGACACAGGGGAAGGCGCGGTGAATATTATTCCTTTCTCATGACCACTGCCGCCCTTCCTGTCAGAGTCGGCCTCGCTGGCGCCACCGGGTATGCGGGCCAGGAGCTTATCCGACTGCTCGCGCGCCACCCGCAGTTTGTGCTGGCGCAGGCCACCGGGTCGCCCGCCGCAACCACGACGCGCCGGCTGCCCGCTCTGGCCCGCGTGTGGGACGGCGATGTGGTGCCGCTTGACGTGGCGGCGCTGGCCGCGGCGAGCGATGTCGTCTTTCTGGCCCTGCCTGAAGCTGCGTCGGCATCGGTCGGCCCGGCGCTGCTGGACGCCGGCTGCCGTGTCGTCGATCTGTCGGGTGCATTCCGCCTGCGCGATGAGGAGGCCCGCGCGCGCTGGTATCCGGCCACCGGCGCGCTGCCCGAGGGCGTGGCCTATGGTCTCACCGAGTTCGAGGCCGACGCCATCCGTCAGGCGCGCCTGCTCTCGAATCCCGGCTGCTATCCCACGGCGGCGCTGCTGGCCCTGCTTCCGCTCATGCAGTCCGGCCTGCTTGCGGACCAGTGCGAACCGGTCATCGATGCCAAGTCAGGCATCTCGGGTGCCGGCAAGGCCCCGACCGATCGTACGCATTTCTGTGAGAACCACGGCAGCGTGGCGGCCTACGGCGCCTTCCATCACCGCCACACACCCGAGATGGTGCAGGCCCTCGGGGGCCGGCGCGTCACCTTTGTGCCGCACCTGGTGCCACTGGACCGCGGCCTGATGGCCTCGGTGCACGTGCGCCTCACACCCGGCACCGCCGCGGCCGCTGTGGCCGAGGCATTCGCCGGTGCATATGCGTCGGCCCCCTTTGTGCGGGTGACCGGAACCACGCTGCCGGAAATCAGGGATGTGGTGCACACCAACTTCTGCGACATCGGCTGGGCCTTCGATGCCGACACCGGGCGGCTCTGCGTGATTTCGGTCATCGACAACCTGGTCAAGGGCGCGGCCGGCCAGGCGTTGCAGAACGCCAACCTCATGTACGGCTTCGACGAACGGACTGGCCTGCTGTGACCATTTCCCTGCTCAAGGTCGGCGGCGAACTGCTCGAATCGCCCGAGAAGATGGCGGCCATGGCGCGCGTCGTGGCGCGCTGCACGCGCCCGCTGGTGGTGGTGCACGGCGGTGGCCGCGAGATCGACGCGGCCCTGGCCACGGCCGGCATCGCCAAGCGACAGGTCGACGGCCTGCGCGTCACCGACGCGCCCACGCTCGACATCGTCGTGTCGGTGCTGGCCGGCACCATCAATACGCGGTTTGTGGCGGCGATTAACGCCGCGGGGGGCCGAGCCGTGGGGCTGACTGGTGCCGACGCCGGTGTGGCACCGGTACGGCGTGCACTGCCGCATCAGGCGACCTCCGGTGACGCGGTCGACCTCGGACTGGTGGGGACCCCGACGGCCGCCCCGTCTCCTGCACTCATCACCAGCCTGCTCAAGGGTGGCTTCATTCCGGTCGTGGCCTGCATTGGTGCCGGACGCGACGGCCTGCTCTACAACGTTAATGCTGACACGCTGGCCGGCAGTCTGGCCGCCCGCATCGGCGCGCGGCGACTGATCATCGCCGGCGGCACACCCGGGGTGTTCAATGCCGCCGGCGCCACGATTCCCGAACTGACCCGCGCCGAGGTGCGCGCCCTGGTGCGCTCGGGCACGGCCAATGCGGGCATGGTGGCCAAGCTCACTGCCTGCGCCGAGGCTGTGAAAGCCGGCGTGCATGACGTGCTCATCGCCAGCGGCCACGATACGCGCGGCCTCATGCAGCTGCTGGCGCCGCGCCTGCCTGATCTCGATTCACGACCGCTAACCCGGGTGCTGTCATGAACATGCCCTCTGCCACCGTCATTCAGGATCTGGAATCTCGGCATGTGCTGCAGACCTACAAGCGCCAGCCGCTGGTGCTGGTGCGTGGTCGCGGCATGCACCTGTATGACAGCGACGGCCGCGGACACCTCGATTTCATCTCGGGCATCGGCGTCACGGTGCTGGGCCACGGCCACGAGGGGCTCGCCACGGTCATCGCCGATCAGGCGCAGACACTGCTGCACACCTCGAACCTCTACTATCACCCGCTGCAGGGCCAGCTGGCGGCGCGCCTCGCGGCCCTGTCGGGGCTCGAGCGCGCATTCTTCTGCAACAGCGGCGCCGAAGCCATGGAAGCGTGCCTCAAGTTCGCGCGGCGCTACTGGTATTCGCAGGGGCGCTCGCAGCGCACGCGCTTCGTGGCACTCGAGCATGGCTTCTCGGGCCGCACCCTGGGTGCGCTGTCGGTGACGGCCAACCCGCACTATCGCGAACCGTTCGGTCCGCTCATTCCGGGCGTGACCTTCGTCTCGCCAGACGACCCGTCGGCCCTGCGCGCCGCCGTCACCGACGAAACCGCCGCCATCATCGCCGAGCCGCTGCAGGGCGAGGGCGGGGTACGGCCGCTGCCCGAGGTGATGGCCGCGACCATCGCCGATGTGGCCCGTGCCACCGGTACCCTGCTCCTTGCCGACGAAGTGCAGTGCGGCCTCGGCCGTACGGGCTGGCCCTTCCACTTCCAGTCATTCAACTGGCAGCCCGACCTCGTCACGGTCGGCAAGGCCATTGGCGCCGGCGTGCCCGTCGGCGCGGCCCTCGTGTCAGGTCGCGTCGCCGCGCAGATCGCTGCGGGCGACCATGGCACCACCTACGGAGGCAACCTGCTGGCCACCCGCGCCGCGCTCTATGTCATCGAGCAGCTGACCGGCACGACTGACGCCGTGCCCTATGCACACGGGGGCCTCATCGGGCATGTGCGCGAGGTGGGCCAGTACTTCGGCGAGCAGCTCGAGGGCCTGCGCGAGCGACACGCCATCGTCGATCATGTGCGCGGTGCCGGGGTCATGCGCGGTCTGGCCCTCACCATCGATGCACAGCCCGTGGTCGATCGTGCGCGCGAGGCAGGCCTGCTGGTCAACCGCACGGCCGAGTGCGTCGTGCGCATGCTGCCGCCCTTCATCGTCTCCACCGACGACATCGATGCCGCGGTCGCGATCCTCGACCGCGTGCTGACCGAGGTGGCGGCATGACCCCGCGGTCGCTGTCACCGGTATCGCTGCTGCGCGATGCCTCGCCCCCCGTTCAGCTGCGCCAGGGGCGCACCGACGATGCCGAGGCCGTGCTGCGGCTGATTACGGCCCACGCCGACGAGGGCCACCTGCTGCCGCGCACCCTCGGTGAACTGCGCGCACGTGCCTCCCGCTTTGTGGTGGCCGACGCAGATGGCGAGGTTCTAGCGTGCGCCGAGCTGGCACCGTTGTCACCACAGGTGGCCGAGGTACGGTCACTGGTCGTGACGCCCGAGGCCCGTGGACAGGGCGTCGCCCGACGTATGGTGGCGGCGCTGGCACAGCGCGCGCGCCGCGACGGCTTCGACCGGGTGTGCGCCTTCGCTCACGACCCGATGTTCTTTGTGCAGCTGGGGTTCTCGCTAGTACCGCATCAGTGGATTCCTGAGAAAATCGCCGTCGACTGCGCCGGCTGTGCGCTGTTCCGTCAGTGCGGCCAGTCGGCCGTGCTGCGACGGCTGGCCGACTGCGATGCCGCATGGTCGGGAGAGCGTCCGGCTGCGGCCTCTGCTCTGGTACTGTCCCATGCATCTTGAAATGAATGACGGCGGCGTCACCGCGCCGCGCCTGTTCAGGGCCGCCGGCTTGCACTGCGGCATCAAGGCCTCTGGCAAGCCCGATCTCGCGCTGGTCGTGTCCGACATTCCGGCCTGTGCCGCCGGTGTTTTCACCACCAATCGCGCACAGGCCGCCCCGGTTGTGCTCAGCCAGGAGCACCTGGCCCTCAGCAGCTTCCAGACGCGGGCCATCATCTCCAACAGCGGGTGTGCGAATGCCTGCACCGGTCCCCAGGGCATGGCCGATGCCCGCGAGATGGCAGCGCTGACGGCCGCCGAGCTTGGCTGCGAACCCTCGCAGGTCCTGGTGGCCTCGACCGGCGTCATCGGCGTCAACCTCAAGATGCCCGCCGTGCGGACAGGCATTCCCCGCGCCGTCCAGGTGCTGCGAAACACCGGTGGCAGCGCCGCGGCGGTTGCCATCATGACGACCGATCCGTTTCCGAAGGACGCGGCCGTACGCGTGACCACCGAGATGGGCACGTTCACCGTGGGCGGAATGACGAAAGGCTCAGGGATGATCGAGCCGCGCATGGCGACCATGCTCGGCTACCTGACCACCGACGCCGCGGTCGACCCGGCCATGCTGTCGCGCGCGCTGGCCGATGCGTGCCGCTACACCTTCAATGCGATCACGGTCGACGGTGAGCCGTCGACCAACGACTGCGTCTTTGCGCTGGCCAACGGCGCCAGCGGGGTGGTCATTGGCGAGGCGCTCTACCCTGCGCTCTTCGAGGCCTTCCGCGTGGTGGCTCACGAACTGGCGCTGGCTATCGTCCGCGGCGGCGAAGGCGCGACTAAGCTGGTGGCCATCACCGTGACCGGCGCGGCCACGGATGCCGATGCCTGGATGGCCGCACGGGCGCTCGCCAATTCACCGCTGGTGAAGACGGCGGTGCACGGTGCCGACCCGAACTGGGGACGCCTCATCGCGGCCGCCGGCCGGTCGGGAGCCGCGTTCGTGCTTGAGCAGGCATGCGTGCGCATCGGTCCGCTGGTGCTGTTCGAGGACGGGCGTCCCTTTGACGAGCGGGCACCCCAGGCCGCCGAGTATCTGAAGGGCTCCGACCTCGCCATCGAAGTCAACGTCGGGGCCGGCGGCCTGCATACCGCCACCGTGTGGACGTGCGACCTCACCGCCGACTACGTGAAGATCAACGCTGAGTACCGTACGTAGGAGCACCCGCGTGTCCCGTCATTTCCTCTCGATTCTCGACTTCTCCGCCGAAGAACTGGGCGACACGCTGGCCCTGGCGCGGCGCATCAAGTCCGAACGGACGCTCGGTCCGCAGGCCCCGACGGCCCGTGCGCTCGCGGGGCGGCATATCGGCCTGCTGTTCGAAAAGCCCTCGCTGCGGACCCGCGTCACCTTCACGATTGGCGTCCGCGAACTCGGGGCCGAACTGGTCGAGATTCCCGCAGACGTCATGCACGCCGATCGCGAGCCACTGGTCGATGTCGCACGCAACCTCGAACGCTGGATCGACGCGGTCGTCATCCGCACGTTCGGCCAGGACCGCCTGCTCGACTTCATCGACGCTACGCCGCGGCTGTCGGTCATCAATGCCCTGTCGAACGAGGAACATCCCTGCCAGGCGCTCGCCGACATGCAGACCCTGCACGAACGGTGGGATGGCCGCCTCGAGGGACGGCGCATTGCCTTTGTCGGCGACGGCAACAACGTGTGCGCGTCGCTGGTGCATGCGGCGATGATGCTCGGCGTGTCGGTGCATGTCGCCACGCCCACAGGATACGAGTTGCCGGATGAGGTTGTTGACCAGGCCGCGGCCGTCTCGCAGCAGGGCGCGGGCCTCACCGAGTTCACCGACCCGCAGGCGGCGGTGCGCGATGTCGATGCCGTCTACACCGACGTCTGGACGTCGATGGGGCAGGAAGTCGAATATGCCCAGCGCAAGCGCAAGTTCGCGGCGTATCAGGTCAACCGGTCGCTGATGGCGCTGGCAAAAAATGACGCCGTGTTCATGCATTGCCTGCCGGCGCATCGCGGCGAGGAGGTGACCGACGAGGTCATCGAGTCGGCGGCCTCGGTGGTGTTCGACCAGGCCGAGAACCGCCTGCACGCACAGAAGGCCATGCTGCTCAAGGTGCTCGCCGGTCACTGAGCCGTCCCGAAACCCGGTACCGCATCGCGCGCGGGGTGCCTGATGCCCGAGTCGTGCCAAGCCACCACATCGGGTGAACGCCGTCTGCGCCCTCACGCGTGGCGCGGCACCATCGCTGCCGCGGACTGCGGTATACCTGTGTGATGCAGATCGACCTCAATGCCGATGTCGGGGAATCATCCGGCACCCGGGTGGTCGGCGACGACCGCGCGCTGATGCCCCATGTGACCTCGGTCAGCATTGCCTGCGGGGCTCACGCCGGCGACCTGGCAACGATGCGCGACACCCTGCGGCTGGCACGGGCTCACGGCGTGGCCGCCGGGGCCCACCCGGGCTTTGCCGACCGGGACGGCTTCGGACGCCGCGAACAGCACCTGTCGCCTGTTGCGCTGGAAGACCTCGTGCGGACGCAGCTGCAGGTGTTGGCGGACATCGCACGTGAGGAAGATGTGCCCCTGAGCCACGTTAAGCCCCACGGCGCGCTGTACAACATGGCGTGCCGGCGGCGGGACATGGCCGACGCCATCTGCCGTGCCGTGGCCACCTGCAGTCCGGGCCTCGCCGTGCTGGGCCTGCCCGGCTCAGCGCTGATTGACGCCGCGCACGCCGCCGGGCTGCGCGCCGTAAACGAAGGGTTCATCGACCGTGCCTACCATTCCGATGGCCGCCTCGTGTCGCGCGCGGTGCCCGGGGCGGTGCTGCACGACCTCGATCTCGCCACAGCGCGTGCGGTCACAATTGTGACCACAAAAACCGTTCCGACAGTGGACGGGCCGTCGATTGCCCTGCCCGTCGATACGCTCTGCATCCACGGCGACACGCCGGGGGCCTCTATTGTGGCCTCTCTCGTGCGGGCGGCACTCACGAAGGCGGGCGTCGACGTGCGGCGCTGGGACTGAGCCGAACGGCCGCAGACCCGTGCGCGACGGCACGCAGCGCCGGCACAAACCCTAGGCAGGCCCGGGGGGCCTGCCGCCCGAGCCTCAGACTTCGGATATCGCGAAGACTTACTTGACCACCAGCAGCCGATAGTTGGAAGGATGGACGAACTGCACACCGTCCTCGGTCAGCAACGCATCGTCCTCGATGGGCACGCGCAGCTTGGCACCGCCCCATTCCTCAATGGGGGAATACGCGAAGAACTCGAACGAAAACAGGTGCTGCGTACGCAGGGTGAAGGTGCGCTGCTTCGGCTGCCAGGTCGTCATCGAGGGACCGATATCGTGACCGGTGTTACCGACGGGATGGAAGCCGTACACCACATCGGTGCGGTCATCGCGGTTGGGGCGGTTGAACTCGATCACACCGTAGCCTGCGGCCGCGAGGGCCTTGTCCATATTCTTCGCGGTGTCGTCGGCGGTGAGGCCGGGCCTGATCGCCCGCTTCAGCACATCGCGCACGGCGACGGCCTTGTCGAAGGCCTGCTGGATGCTGCGGGGCGGCACCGCCTCGCCCGGCTTCAGCACATAGGCGACCCGCTTGACGTCGGTGCCGAAGTTCATCAGCTGCACGCCCCAGTCGATCATCATCACATCGCCCGGCTGAATCACGCGCGCCGTCGACGTGGCGACAATGCCGTTGGGACCCGTGACATACACCGACGGCATGTCGAACTCCGACCCGAGGCCGCGCTCGAGCAGACGATCCTGCAGCCACCACGCCACATCCTCGAGCGTGGTCTTCCCCACCGTGATGACCTCGTTCGACAGGGCGCGTTCGGCCAGTTGCACGGCGATGCCAGCCGCCTCGCCAAACGCCACGACTTCCGTGGCGACGCGGCGCGACCGGAAGTCGACCACCAGTTTTTCGGCGCTCACAAGCCGGCTGGCATACGGCTCGCCCAGTGTCTTCTTGAGGTGCGCGAACATGGTGACACTAAGTCCGTCGGCCGGTCCAATTTCGTCGGACATGTTCACGCCAATGCGTTTCGGGTCGCGCTGCCGCACGAAGTCGGCCAGCATCGTCGCGGCCGACATGCCGTCGTAGGCGCCTGACTCATTCAGCAGGTAGCCCGAGGGTCCCAGTGCGATGCGCTCGATACGGTCACCGCCCCGGTCAGTGAACATGTAGTAACCCACGCCGGTGACATACCCGCGACCGAGGTCTTTCCAGAGCGGGTCGTAGTGGTTTTCCTTCACCGCCACAATCCACATGTCGATGCCGTTGTCGCGCATCGCGCGCGGCAGCACCTGCTCAAACTTGTCCAGGCGAATCTGGCGCTCCATCTCCCAGCGGCGACGCGCTTCCTGGGCAGCCGTGTCACCGACCGAGAGACCCAACCACAGCAGGGCAAGAAAGAGGCAACGCATATCCGCGATTGTAGTCGGGCCGGGGCCTGGCCGTGCGCCGCCGTCAGCGCAGCACGGGTCCGAAGATGCGCAGGCCGGGGGGCAGGGGATGCGCTGCCAGCCAGCGGTCCTTCTGTTGCACCAGCCAGTGCAGCAGCACACACAGGGCGACCGTCGCGACGATGGCGGCTTCCCATGGCAGCAGGCGCTTGAGGGGATAGCCGAGGGCGCCGTAGACCATTTCCACGTGAATCCAGTAGACGAACAGCGACGAACGCCCGAGTGTCAGCAGCGGGCCCCACTGTAGCCCCAGCATCCAGGCCAGGGGAATGAGCGCGGCGACGATTCCGAGCCGAATGAAGAAGAACGTCGGCGAGGTCGTCCAGAAATTCACGACCGGATAGATCGCCGGCAGGAACGAGGCCGCATAGCCGCCCGCCACCGTCACGGCCGCCATCGCAGCCAGACCGACCTGCAGGGCGCGTTCACGCGCAGGGGTGCGCGCGGCATCGATCCCTTCGCCCAGCATGGCCCCGAGCAGCAGGAACGCCGTCCACGAAAACGCCGAGAACGTGGCGCGGCCAGGGGTGGGCCGCAGATACCACTCGAGCGGGTCGGGGAGCCCCGCCAGCATCGGTGTCTCTCGCACCAGGGGCGTGGCAAAGATGATGGCCAGCGCCGTTGCCAGGAACAGCAGGCTGCGTCCCAGCGACGTTCGGCCGACTCGCCACAGTACGGCCGCCAGCACCATCGACAGGCCCATGATGTTGAGGATGTCGACCTTGAGCAGGTTGAAGAGCGGCCCCCAGCCGAGCATCTGTGACTGCACGCGGAACAGGAACGCCAGACCGAAGACCTGCCATCCGCGACGCAGCGCGACCCGCCCCGCCTCGTCGACGGTAGCCTGACGGGCCCGGCGCTCGGCGGCGATGCTGAGCGCCAGTCCGGCCAGCAGCATGAACAGCGGAGCCGCCAGCCCGTTGACGAACACGGTGGCAAAGAAGCGCGAGTCGTGACGGTCGGCCTCACGCACCCAGGCATCGGTGACATGGGCGCCGACCATGGTCACCACCGCGATGCCCCGGACCGCATCGAGGTAGCACTTGCGCTCGGTCAGGAGATGACCTCGTACGTCGTGGTGAACGCGATGTCCTGCCGGAGTGTGTGCCAGACCGAACAGTACTTGTCGCGCGACAGCTGGATGGCCCGCTCGATGGCCTCGGCCGGCACGTCCCCGCCGACAACAAAGTGCAGCGTCACCGCCTCGAACCGCCGCGGCGTCTCGGCCGCGCGCTGCGCCGTCAGGCGCGTCGCAAGTGAGGTGATCGGGTGGCGGCCCTTCCTGAGAATATCGACCACATCCACCGACATGCATCCGGCCAGGCCACCGGCCAGGGCATCGACCGGGCTCGGACCTGCAGTGCTGTGCCCATCGAGGGTGAACGTGGTCTTTGCTGTCTGCGCGGCGAAGGTGAGGTCGCCGGTCCAGGTGAGATCAAGTGTAGTGACAGGGCCCGCCATTGTGCGTCGATCTTACGACAGGTCTACGGCCACCCCAGAGCCGCGCGGCTTTGGGCGTATCATCGCGCGCATGACCGTCTCACGCCGATCCGTGCGCGGCCGCCGCGCCTTCCTGCAGCAAATGCCTGGCCTTGTGGCCGCCGGGGCTCTGGTGCCCTCGATGGCCGACGCGCAGGCACCGTCCGCACCGGCCGCAGGCACCGCTGCGCCGGCCGCGCAAGGCCCGGCCGCCCTGTCGACGCCGCTCACAACGGCAGACCTCACGGCCGCGCAACGCATCGCCGGCGTCACGCTGCCAGAGGCGGAACTGACCAGGGCGCTTCCTCTCGTCTCGCGCGCACGCGGGCACATCGAGCGCATCCGGAGTGTCGAGGTCGACGCCGGTGTCGACCCGGCGTTTTCCTTTCGGCCGTCCGGCGGTCGCCCGGTCGCCGGCACCTCGGCGTTCACGATTCCGAATGTTGCCGCGCTCACACGGACGGTGGTGGCCCCCCCGCAAATCGATGCGCTGGCGTTTGCCCCGTTGACGACCCTGGCCGCCCACCTGCGGGCACGGCACGTGACCAGTACCGACCTCACCGCCATGTATCTGCGCCGGCTGAGGCAGCACGACCCGGCGCTGCACTGTGTCGTCACCCTGACCGATGCCCTGGCGTTGACACAGGCCGCTCAGGCCGATCGGGACATCGCCGAGGGTCGCTACCGCGGACCGCTGCACGGCATTCCGTACGGCATCAAGGATCTGTTTGCGACGCGCGGCATCCGCACGACATGGGGCGCTGCGCCGTATGCGACGCATATTCCCACCGAAGATGCGACGACCGTTTCCCGTCTGGCAGCGGCCGGTGCCGTGCTTGTGGCCAAGCTCGCCACGGGCGAACTGGCGATTGGCGATCTGTGGTTCGGTGGGCAGACGCGCAACCCGTGGAATGTACGGCGCGGGTCGGGCGGCTCGTCGGCGGGGCCGGCCTCGGCTGTAGCCGCCGGGCTCGTGGGCTTTGCCATCGGCACCGAAACCGGTGGATCGATCATCGGACCATCGGCCACCTGCGGGGCAACGGGGCTGCGACCGACATACGGCCGTGTTCCGCGCACGGGCTGCATGACCCTTCGCTGGACGCTCGACAAAGTCGGCCCCATCACACGGTCGACTGACGATGCCGGGCTGGTGCTGCAGTGGCTGGTGGGACCTGACGAGCAGGATGAGACGGTGGCCCCGGGTCCGTGGGTCTGGAGCGGCAGCCGCGACCTGCGCGGGCTTCGCATCGGGATCGTACGCGGCGAGTTCGACGCACCATCTGACGATGCGTCGGCCGAGGCGCGGGCGCGATGGGAGCACACTCGCCCCGCCTTCGCGGCTGCACTCGACGTGTATCGTACCGCCGGCGCGACGCTCGTGCCGGTGACGCTGCCGACACTGCCCGCGGCGTCGGTGTATGCGCTGCTCAATGCAGAGGCAGGCGCGATGTTCGATGAACTGCTGCGCTCGGGCCGCATCAACATGCTCGCCGATGCCGGCGAGAACGGGCGTGCCAATCAGCTGCGCGGGACGCGGTTCATTCCGGCGGTCGACTACATCCGCGCCCAGCGCGTGCGCACGCTGCTGCTTCGCGAGATGAATGCCCTGCTCGGCAGCGTCGACGTGTTCCTCGCGCCCTCGTCCAGCGACAGTGTCACCATTACGAACCTCACCGGGCATCCGGCGGCGGTGGTGCCGGCCGGACTCGTCGACGGCCTGCCCATCGGGCTGATGGTGACCGGCGGCCTGTGGCAGGAAGATGTGGTGCTGCGGGTGGCCTCGGCCTATCAGGACGCGACCGACTGGCACACGCGCACGCCTCCCCTGGAATAGACCTCCATGAGCCAGACGCGCGAGGTCATGCGCTTTCCCGACGCTGTCCGCCGATCGGCCGAGGTGCAGCAGTGGCTCGACTCGCACAGCGGGCCTCTTGGTGATATCGCCCGTCACTGGTTCACCCGATTGCGCGAGAGCGGAGGCGATGTGTGCGAGCTGATGCATGACGGTTGCGCGACGGCCTGCATCGGCGATGGCGCGTTTGCTTACGTCGGGGTCTACCGGGCGCATGTCTCGATCGGGTTCTTCCATGGCACCGTGCTGCCAGATCCGGAAGGCGTCCTCGAGGGTTCGGGACGGTTTATGCGGCACGTGAAGCTGACGGACGGAGACGGAGACCTGATACGACAGGCCGAGGCCCTCATCAGTGCTGCCTCCCTCGACATGCGCCGACGGCAGCATCGCGTCAGCGTGCGCATTGGGGATCTGTCATCACCGAGGTGCAGACCCTCATCGCCGAGCATCTCACCGGGATGCACGCGAATACCCCTGAGGGACACGTGCATGCCATGGCCATCGACGCCCTGCGGCATCCGTCGATCACCCTGTGGACCGCCTGGCGGGGGCCGACACTCTGCGGGTGCGGCGCCCTCAAGCAACTCGACGCGTCATCGGGTGAGATCAAGTCGATGCGCACACGCGCACTCTTCCTGAGGCAGGGCGTGGGGCAGGCCGTGCTCGACACCATCATCGGCGCGGCACATGACCGCGGATATTCGCAGCTCTTCCTCGAGACCGGCAGCGGCGAGGCGTTCGCCGCTGCCCATGCGCTCTATCTTCGGAACGGCTTCAGCTGGTGTGGCCCCTTCGGTGACTATGCGGCCACCGATTTCAACGTCTTCATGACGAAGACGATTGACGGAGCGTAGCCAGAGCGGCTCGGGGCTCGGCGGGCGCCGATCAATCCATCACGACCACGGTGCGGTTCGACCGCTGATCGCGCACCATGCCTGCCTCGAGACGCTTGGCGTAGTAGACCTTCGAGTGGGTGTTGTCCGCGGCATGGGCTTCGAACTTGAACACGTCAAAGTGCAGCTGCGCCAGTGCCGCGCGCATGTCGTGGAAGCGGTTCTTGGTCTTGGCCAGCATCACGCCACAGCCGAGGGCCGAGGCCCACAACTCGGCCTCTTCGCTGAGCGCTCGGAAGTGGCCCTGGCCGCGCCAGTCGCGCCGCGTGCCGCCGATCCATGAGTAGGCCACGCGCTGCCCGGCAAAGTCGACATGGTCGCGCACCCGTGCGACCAGATCGCACAGCTTGGGCTCGCGTTCGTCTGCGCGGAGCTCGTGCACCACCTTATAGGCCACCGGCACGAGCGAGCCAGGTTCGTCAGGCATGGGGGCTTCGACCATCAGAATCAGCGACGGTCGATCGGACAGGCGGGTCAGGATGTCGGCGGCCGTCTTGCGACGGCCGAATTCGCCAAAGTGCTCTTCGATGAACTGAATCTCGAGCGCTCCGCTCTCGAGGGGATACTGCTTGATCAGCGTGGTCACGGCGTACCTCAGGAGTGCCTCAGTAGTCCATGCCCAGAATCGTGCCAGCGTCATCCACGTCGAGGGCATGCGCCTGCGGTACCTTGCCCAGTCCGGGCATCAGCATCATGCTGCCGGCAATGGCCACGACAAACCCGGCGCCGGCCGACAGGCTGACGTCACTGATCGTGAGCGTCCAGTCATCGGGTGCCCCCATCCGGGTGGCGTCATCCGTGAACGAGTATTGCGTCTTGGCGATGCACACCGGCAGCCGATCATAGCCAAGCGCAGCCAACCGCTGCAGGCGGGCGCGGGCCCCCGGCTTGAACGCCACCGCCTTCGCGCCGTAGACCTGACGCGCCACGCCTTCGATCTTCTGCACCAGCGGCACGTCTGGGGCATAGAGTGGCCTGACCTGCGTCACATTTGCCGCGGCAGCGGCCGCCACGACGCGATCGGCCAGGTCGGTCATGCCAGCCCCGCCCTTGAGATAGCCCTCCGAGAGTGCGGCCTCGACCCCGCGCGCCCGACAATGCGCCAGCACCGCCTCAAGGTCGTCAGCCGCATCCCCGGCAAATCGGTTGAGGGCCACCACCGCAGGCACGCCCCACCGCTGCAGATTGTCGAGGTGTCGATTGAGGTTGGGATAACCCGCCGCGACTGGACCATCAGCGGCACCGCCCTGTGCACGCAGCGCCTTCAGGGTCACGATGACCACGGCCACCGAGGGCACATGTCCGCACATGGGCATCACCAGATCAAAGAACTTTTCGGCCCCGAGGTCAGCGGCAAACCCGGTCTCGTTCACGACGTAATCGGCCAGGTGCAGGCCGAGCCGCTGCGCGAGGACGCTGCTAGTGCCGTGCGCGATGTTCGCAAAGGGTCCGCCATGCACGATGGCCGGCACGCCTTCGCCGGTCTGCACCAGATTCGGCATGAGTGCATCGTTCAGCAGCACCATCATCGGCCCGACGGCCTTGAGGTCTGCGGCGGTCACCGGCTGCCCGTCGGTGTTGAAGCCCACGACGATGGCCCCCAGCCGCCGCCGCAGGTCGGCGCGGCTCTCGGCCAGCGACAGAATCGCCATGATCTCCGAGGCCGCCGTGATCACAAATCCGGTCTCGCGCGTCGGTCCGCCCTCGCGTCCGCCCAGGCCCGTCACGATGCGGCGCAGGGCGCGGTCGTTCATGTCGAGGGCGCGCGGCCAGGTGATGTCGAGGGGGTTGATCCGCAGCGCATTGCCAAAGTGCAGATGCGTGTCGAGCAGCGCCGCCAGCAGATTGTGCGCCGCGGTGATGGCGTGAAAGTCACCGTTGAAGTGCAGGTTGATCTTGTCGACCGGCACGAGTGTGGCGCGTCCCCCGCCGGTGGCCCCTCCCTTCTGCCCGAAGACCGGTCCCAGCGACGGCTCGCGCAGCGCGGCGACGGCCCGGTGGCCCCGCATGACCAGCCCCTGCGTGAGGCCGATGGTGTTGACCGTCTTGCCCTCGCCACTTGTCGTCGGTGTCATGGCCGTGACCAGCACGAGGCGACCGCGACGGATGGGAAAACGCTCGAGTGTCTCGAGGCGAATTTTGGCGGTGTATCGCCCGTACGGCTCGATCAGGTCGTCTGGCAGGTCGAGGGTGCGGGCGATGTCGGCGATGGGCTTCATCAGGCCTGATTCTATGCGACGGGGGCGGGGGTCCGAGCGTCCTACCGGGTATCATGCCGCGCACCTACCAGCTCAGGACGCGCCTCTTTGTGGCGCGCGACCTCGAGACGACCTTTGCCTTCTTTGCCGACGCCGGCAACCTGCAGCGGCTGACCCCCGCCTTCCTCAACTTCCGCATCCTGACGCCGCAGCCGATTCCGATGCGCAAGGGCGCGCTCATCGACTACCGCATCCGGATTCACGGCATTCCGGTGTGGTGGAAGACGGAAATCGCCGCATGGAATCCGCCGCACATGTTCGTCGACCAGCAGCTGCGCGGTCCCTACTGGCTGTGGCACCACACGCACACCTTTACACCCGTCGACGGTGGCACGATGGTGGAAGATACGGTGCGCTACCGCCCGATCGGGGGCGCGCTGATGCACGACCTGTTCGTCAAGCGCGACCTCGAGCGCATCTTCCTCTATCGGCAGGAAGAGATCCTGCGCGTGTTCGACGTGACGGCGCGCGACCCCATCACCGTCGAGTTCAGCCACGAGGGCTAGCGTTCAGGCGTTCTGCCGGGCGCCAGGGCCGCGGCGAGCGCGACGCCGAGCGCGGCATCCTGCCCGGCGGCCTGTGCCTTCCCGAACACTTCCACGATGGTGGCGGTCTGGTCGCCAAGGTTGGTAAAGGTGTGCATCACGCCACCCTTCAGCGCCAGCACCTCGCCGGGGCTCACCTCGCGCGGGGCCTCGCCCTCGACGGTCAGCCGCAATCTGCCGGTGAGCAGCACGAACACATGGAATGTAGCATCCGGGTGGTTGTGCATCCGGCGTGTCGCGCCGGGCTCGGCATAATCGCGCAGCACCCGGTATGGCGGCTCGTTGAGCACCTGCCCCGAGAAGAGGCCCGGATCGCCGGCCACGGGCCGCGTGATGCTGCGATCGCCGACGGCCTGGGCATGAGCCACCGAGGTCAGGGCTGCCAGCACGAACATGAGTGAAAGCGAACGGCGAAGGGTGCGCATGCGCGCGAGTGTAGCGCAGAGGTGCCGGCCGGTGTCAGGCGGGCGTATGATGCGCGGCATGCGCCTGCTGCCTGCCCTTGCCCTGCTCGTTGTGGCCGTCGATGCCTCCGGCCAGTCGCCTGCCCCCTCAGCCCCGGCGGCCCCTCGTCCGGTGCCCACGGCCGTCTGGGCCAGCAAGCCCACGACGCTGCCGCCCTATCCGCAGGGCATCAGGCCCTGGGTGACGCTGGCTGACGTGAAGGCCCGGCACGCCGGACAGCAGAACTGGACTGACGCGCTCTTCAATGACGGTCGCCTGATGGCCGAGTATGTGTCGGCGGCACCCGGCACGCGGCAGACGGCGCGCTTCCATCCAGACACGCGCGAGTGGTTCGCGGTGGTCGAGGGGGAAGTACGCGTCGATATCGAGGGGCAGCCGTCGATCACTGCGACCGGGGGTTCGCTCGTCAACATTCCCCGGCAGACGGTCTACACCGTGGAGACCCTCGGCACCCGCCCCAGCCTGCGCTTCGTGCTCAACGTGGCCAACGCGAAGACGTTTTTCGTGGCCGAGTCATCTGCGCCGCCCGCGCAGGCACCGCCGCCGGGTGCCGCCTGGATGGCCACGACCATCAACCGGAATCCCGGGCGCTATGACGAGTTCAACCAGCCGCATGTCAACATCCACGAGCAGGTCGCGCGCAACCCGTTGTATACCGGCGGGCGCTTCGTGCGCGACGACAAGAGCGAGATGCTGATCATCGGCGGCTACGAGCGGAACATGCCGCCGCTCGACCCGAATGATCGCGGGCACTTCCACGCCGAGAGTGCCGAGGCCTGGCTCGTGTTCGCCGGCCAGATTCGTTATGCCTTCGAAGGTCAGCCGCCATTCATCGCCAGTGCGGGCGACGTCGTGTATGTGCCGTCCAACACCTGGCACGCCACCCGGTTCATCGGCGAACCGTGGTCGTGCCGGCTCTCGATCACCGAATACGTCGGCAATACCCTCGTGCTCGAACCGCGGGCCACGCCGCGTCCGCCGGGAAGGTAACGACGGACAGACAGGCGCGCCCACAGCCGATCGTCCTGTAATCGGCACGCCCCCGCGCGCGCGTGAATGCAGAGGGGGGACGTATAATTCCGCCCATCATGCTTCTGGCCATTCCGAAGGAGTGCCGCGCCGGCGAACGTCGCGTGGCCGCCAGCCCCGAGAACGTCGCGCGTCTCGTCAACATGGGCTTTGCCGTCACGGTGGAATCAGGCGCAGGCTTCGCCGCCTCGTTCAGTGACGATGCCTACAGGGCCGCCGGGGCGGGCATCGAGGCCGACACCCGCGCGCTATGGACGGCCGGCGACATCGTACTCAAGGTGCAGCCCCCAGACACGCATCCGGCGCTCGGCATGCATGAAGCCGACCTGCTCCGCCAGGGCGGCACGATGATCAGCCTCCTCTATCCGGGGCGCAATACCGACCTGGTGCAGCGGCTGCAGGCCCGCAAGGCCACCGTGTTCGCGATGGACGCGGTGCCCCGCATCACCCGCGCCCAGAAGCTTGACGCGCTGTCGTCGATGGCCAACATCGCCGGCTACCGCGCCATCGTCGAAGCCGCCACGTGCTATGGCCGCTTTTTCACCGGCCAGATGACCGCGGCCGGCAAGGTGCCGCCTGCCAAGGTGCTGGTCATCGGCGCCGGTGTGGCCGGGCTTGCCGCCATCGGGACCGCGCGCGGGCTTGGCGCGATTGTCCGAGCGTTCGATACACGCCCGGCCGTCAAGGAGCAGGTGCAGAGTATGGGCGCCGAGTTCATCGAACTCGACGTGCAGGAGGATGGCGACGGTGGCGGCGGCTATGCGAAAGAGATGAGCCCTGCGTTCATCGCAGCCGAGATCGCGATGTTCGCTGCACAGGCACGCGACGTTGACATCATCATCACGACGGCCCTCATTCCCAACAAGCCCGCGCCGGTGCTCATCACCGACGAGATGGTCGCCAGCATGCGGCCCGGCTCGGTCATCGTCGACCTGGCGGCAGAGACCGGTGGCAACTGCGCCCTCACCGTGCCCGGGCAGGCCGTCGTGCGCCACGGCGTACACATCGTCGGCTACACCGACCTGCCGAGTCGCATGGCCCCGACGGCCAGCACGCTCTACGGCAACAACCTCGCCCACCTGCTGTCGGACATGGGCGGCGGCACCGGCTTCCACATCAACCTCGAGGACGAAGTGGTGCGCGGAGCGATTGTGCTGCACGAGGGCACGTTGCTATGGCCCGCACCGACGCGTGAACCGTCACCCGCGCCTGCGGCAAAGGCCCCGGCCGCACCCGCGCAGGCCCCCGCCCCCGCGGCACCCGCCACGAAACCCGCAACGCCAAAGGCCAAGAGCGGACACGGACACGGCGCCGCGAGCGACGTCCCTCCGGGATCGGGCAGCCTCATCGCCGTCGGCGTGGGTGCGCTGGCGTTTGCCGGCATTGGCCTAGTGGCACCGCCGTCGTTCCTCGCGCACCTCACGGTGTTTGCGCTGGCCTGCGTGGTGGGCTGGCAGGTGGTCTGGAATGTGACCCCGGCCCTGCACACGCCGCTCATGAGCGTGACCAATGCCATCAGCGGCATCATTGTCATCGGTGGCCTGCTGCAGGTGAGCGGCCCGATCTCCGACCCGGCCGTCGTGCTGGGCGGCCTGGCCATCCTGCTGGCCACCATCAACATCGCCGGGGGCTTTCTGGTCACCCAGCGCATGCTGAAGATGTTCAGTCGCGACTAGGCGCGCGGTCACACACCGTCGAACACTTCGGGGAATCTCGTGCCTGTCTCTCTTGTCACCGTCTCGTACATCCTGGCCGGCCTGCTGTTCATCGTCAGCCTGGGCGGCCTCTCGGCGCAGACCACCGCACGGCGCGGCAACCTCTACGGCATCCTGGGCATGCTGCTCGCGGTGCTGGCCACGGTGCTCGCCCCTCAGGTCACCAGCTACGGTCTGCTGATCGGCATGCTGGTCGTGGGCGGAGCCATCGGCGCGGTGCTTGCGGCGCGCGTCGAGATGACCGCTATGCCGCAGCTGGTTGCCATCCTGCACAGCTTTGTCGGCGCGGCCGCCGTGCTCGTGGGCTTTGCCTCGCTGCTCGGCCCGTCGACCGGGCTCGCCGGTGCCGAAGCCCGCATCCATGAAGTGGAAATCTTCATCGGCGTCTTCATCGGGGCCGTCACCTTCACCGGTTCAGTCATCGCATTCGGGAAGCTGCAGGGTGTCATCGCCAGCAAGCCCTTGCTGCTGCCCGGCCGCCATGTACTCAACCTGGGGATGATTGCTACCTGCATCGTGCTGGCCATGCAGTTTGTCGGCGTGGAAGGCCCGGGGGGCCATCCACCCGTGATGCCGCTGGTGCTGTGCGCCGGGCTCGCCGCGCTCGTGGGCATTCATCTGGTCATGGCGATTGGCGGCGCCGACATGCCGGTCGTCGTGTCGATGCTCAACAGCTATTCGGGCTGGGCGGCGTCGGCCGCCGGCTTCATGCTGGCCAACGATCTGCTGATCATCACCGGTGCCCTCGTCGGCTCGAGCGGCGCCATTCTGAGCTACATCATGTGCGCGGCCATGAACCGCTCGTTCCTGAGCGTCATTCTCGGCGGCTTCGGAGCGGCGGAAGGAGCCGCCCCGGCCGCCGGTGCCGCCCCCCAGGGCGAGGTCGTGGCGATTACCGCCGCCGACACGGCCGACCTGCTGCGGCAGGCCTCGCGCGTCATCATCGTGCCCGGGTACGGCATGGCCGTGGCCCAGGCCCAGTATCCGCTCTACGAAATCACCAAACTGCTGCGCGAGCGCGGCGTCGAGGTGCGCTTTGCCATCCACCCGGTGGCCGGTCGCCTGCCCGGGCACATGAATGTGCTGCTGGCCGAGGCCAAGGTGCCCTACGACATCGTCCTTGAGATGGACGAGATCAACGACGACTTCCCCGAGACCGATGTCGTCATCGTCATCGGCGCCAACGACATCGTGAATCCTGGTGCGCTCGACGATCCGTCGAGCCCCATTTACGGCATGCCCGTGCTCGAGGTGTGGAAGGCCCGCACGAGCATCGTGCTCAAGCGCGGCATGGCCAGCGGCTATGCCGGCGTCGAGAACCCGCTGTTCTACCTCGGTAACACGCGCATGCTCTTCGGCGACGCGAAGAAGACCGTCGACGCCCTGCTGGCCGCGCTGCGCGACTGAGGCGCGGCACCCGGCGACGGGCCGCGAACGGGCCCGTCGCGCCCCCGATGCGTCAGGCCGTCGGCGCGTCGGGCTGCTCGGCGGCCGCGCGCATCGCCTTCCAGAGCGCCTCCACATGGATGCGCTCGGTCTGTTCTGCTCCGATCGAGACGCGCACCATCCAGTGCCCGTCGAGCAGCGCCGGCGTCAGATAGGCCGCACCCGACGCATTCACACGCTCGCACCACGCCAGGGTATGCCGGTCAAGCGCCTCGCCGGCGCACCCAGCCGGAATGTGCCGTACGCACACCGTCTGCAGCGGCACCGGTGCCACGACATACCAGTCAGGGCACGTGCGCACCTGGGCATCGAGCCACCGTGCATGGTCGAGATCACGGCGCAGCCGCGCCTGCAGCCCTGAGACGCCCTGCTCGCGCATCAGGAACCACAGCTTGAGTGCACGGAACCGCCGCCCGAGGGGAATACCCCAGTCGCGATAGTTCGTCACACGATCATCGACCGCGGTGCGCAGATAGCTCGGGTTGGTCGACATGACGCGCACAAGATGCTGCGGGTCGCGCACGCAGTAGAGCGAACAGTCGAATGCCGCCCCGAGCCATTTGTGGGGATTGAGCACGAGCGAATCGGCGTGTTCCACCCCGGCCCACAGATGGCGGCACTCGGGCAGAATCATCGCCGACCCGGCCATCGCCGCGTCGACATGCATCCAGAGGCCATGGCCCCGTGCTACCTGCGCGATCGCTTCCAGGGGATCGCACGCGGTCGTCGAGGTCGAGCCGGTCGTGGCCACGACCGCGCATGGGTGCAGCCCCGCTGTACGATCGGCCTGCACCGCCGCCTCGAGCGCCTCGGGGTTCATGGCATACGTGGCATCGTGCGCCACCACCCGCACATGCGCCCGCCCGAACCCGGCGAGCAGTGCGGCCTTGTCGACCGAGCTATGGCTGTGGGCCGAGACGTACACGACCAGCGGCGCCTCCTCAGCCTGCAGCCCGCCCCGGGTGGCGCCGAAGCCGGTGGTGCGCTCGCGCGCGCACAGCAGTGCCAGCAGGCTCGACGTCGAGGCTGTGTCCTGAATCACGCCGTGCCACCCCTCGGCCAGGCCCAGCATCTGCCGCATCCAGTTGGTCGTCACTTCCTCGATTTCACTCAGGGCCGGGCTCGACTGCCAGGTGAGCCCCAGCACGCCAAGTCCGGTGCTGAGATAGTCACCGAGCACACTGGCGGGCAGGCCGTTGCACGGGAAATAGCCAAAGAACGACGGATGCTGCCAGTGCGTGAGCCCTGGCATCACCACGCGCTCGACATCGGCGAGCACCTGCGCAAACGGCTCGGGGTCGGCGGGCGGTGCCGCTGGTAGCATCGCCTTGATGTCACCCGGGGCGACCGTGGCGCGCACGGGCCGTGTGGCCACCTGGTCCCGATAGTCAGCCACCATGTCGACAATCGCGTGCCCGAAACGACGGAATTCCTCTGAAGTCATGGCGCCCATGATAGGGGAAGGCGGGAAATTCGCTACGATGGGACGTTCTGACCCCATGACTGGTCAGGCGGGAGGAATCACCGTGAAGCAGATGACATGGGCAGTGGTGGTGGCGGCAGGCCTGGCAGCCGCTGTGCATCTCGTGCAGGCACAGGGTGCGGCGCAGGCGGATGCGAAGATGAGCTTCTTCATCACGAGCGTGGGCTCGGGCAACGGGGCCAACCTGGGCGGCCTGGCGGGAGCGGATGCGCACTGCCAGAAGCTGGCCGGTGCCGTCGGGGCCGGCAGCAAGCAGTGGCGCGCCTACCTGAGCACGCAGGGCCCCAATGCCGTGCACGCCAAGGACCGCATCGGCGCGGGACCGTGGTTCAACAGCGAGGGCGTGCAGATCGCTGCGAGCGTGGCCGACCTGCACTCGGACAAGAATGGCCTGACCAAGGAAACGCAGCTTAACGAGAAGGGCCAGGTCGTCAACGGTCGTGGTGACACGCCGAATCAGCACGACATCCTCACGGGCTCGAATCTCGACGGCACGGCGTTCCCGGCCGGCGAAGACCACACGTGCAGCAACTGGACGAGCCAGGATGCCGGCTCGGCGCAGATGGGCCACCACGACCGCCAGGGCGGCGGCGCCAACCCCACGTCATGGAACAACGCACACGCCTCAAAGGGCTGCAGCCAGCCGAACCTGATTGCCACGGGCGGCAACGGCTACTTCTACTGCTTCAACGCGAAGTAGCGCACACACGCGGCATGGCCGGGGCTCGGGCTCCGGCCGTGTCACCTGGTGGGCGTCTGGCCCCGCACGCCCGCGACTGAGCCGCCGCTCAGCGTTCGACGGCCGGCACCATCGCCTGGTGCACCAGCGTCTGGAACTTGCTGCGAATGTCTGACGTGTTGGGCAGCTGGTTGATCATCAGCAGCATCACCAGGCGCCCCTCGGGATCGACGCGATACACCGACGAATAGGCGCCCGCCCATCCGAAGGCACCGGCCGGTTCGAGACCGTTGCCGCCCGTGCGGTCGGTCGTTTCAAAGCCCAGTCCCCAGCCCATTCCGCGCGTGCTGTAGATCGTGCCGATCTGATTGGTGGTCATCAGGGCCACGCTGCGCGGCGACAGCAGCCGCACGCCGTCAATCGCCCCGCCACGCCTCACCATCTCGAGAAACCGGCCGTAGTCGCGCGCCGTCGACACCAGGCCGGCACCGCCCGAGAAGCTGCGCCGCGCGCCCTCGGCGTAGTGGCCCTGCCCGCGCGGGCCCTCGGGCGCACGCACAAGCGAGCCGTCGGGCTCGCTGGCGTACACCGTCACCAGCCGCGCGCGCTTGTCCGCGGGCACAAAGAAGTGCGTGTCGCGCAGGCCCAGCGGCTCGAAAATACGGGTGCGGAAGAACACATCAAGGGTCTGTCCCGAGGCCCGCTCGACCACACAGCCGAGAATATCGGTGTTGTAGCCATACACCCAGGCCTCGCCCGGCTGTGCATCAAACGGCAGCGTCGCCAGACGTTCCATGGTGTCGCAGATGGGCTCGGCCTTGTCGGCGGTATACCAGCCCATGCCAGCCGCGGGCCCGAGTCCCTTGGCCTCGTAGAGGCTCGCCAGTCGCGGCGTCGTGCCATACGAGATGCCTGCGGTATGTGTCAGCAGGTCGCTGATGGTGATCGCCCGTTTCGCAGGAACAATCGCAGCCGAGCCGTCGGGCCCCACGACACTGACCGAGGTCTTCGCGAACGCAGGAATGAATCGCGAGACCGGATCGGTGATGCCGATGCGCCCCTCTTCCACCAGCATCATGATGGCCACGCTGGTGACAGCTTTGGTCTGGGACGCGATGCGGAACAGGCTGTCGGCCGTCATCGGCACTTTGGCTTCACGGTCACGCCAGCCGGCCGCCACTTCGAGGGCCGGGACGCCGTCCTGCAGCACCAGCACCACCGCGCCGCCAATCTTCTGATCAGCCGCATACTGCTCGACCAGTTGGCGCAGCCGTCCCAGGCGCCCGGGGTCGAGCGTCAGGGTCGGTACCGCCGCGGTGTTCGCCGCGCGAGTCGCCGTCGTCGGACGGGCCACGGGACGGGCCCCAGGCGGCTGGACCGCCACGGGTGCGGATGCCGGCGCCTGAGCCGACATCGCGGGCCCCATAACGAGAGAGGCGAGGGTCAGCCCCGCTACGAGTGAAGCCACGGTGCGCATGGCGCATACTTTACTTCGAACGCGCCGTCCTGAGAGACTTTTCCAGCTCGGTGGCCGCATGGCTCTTCACAATGATGCTAATGCGCCGGTTCCTCGGGTCGAGCGGATTGTCGGCCATGCGCTGCTCGAATGTACCGCTCAGGCCCCCGCTCAGCAGTGCCCGAGCACGGCTGCCCACGGTGTGCATCGGCGTGCCCGAGGTGAACTCGCCCAGCATTTCCACTTCCTTGCTGCGCTCCATCACCCGCTGATAGGTGTGCTCGAACTCGTCGAGGTCGAGCGGCTTCAGCACATAGTCAGCGGCCCCGACTCTGACCCCGAGAATCGCGGCCTCGAGCGACGCCTGGCTGGTCACAATCAGCACCTGCGACGTCGCGCGGGACTGGCGCGCCGCGTGCAGAATGGCGAAGCCGTCGGCGTCGGGCAGGTTGAGTTCGGTCACGACCAGCCCGTAGCGTCCCCCCGACCGCTGCAGGGTGCCGATGGCCGTCCGGCCGTCGACGGCGGTCGTGATCCGCAACGACTGGCCCGCCATGAAGTCAGCCACCTGCTGTCGGGTCAGGTCGTCGGGGTCGACGACCAGCACCTGAAGGGGAACGGAAGGAGAGGGGCGCTGATCTTTAGGCATGGCGACGGAACGACTCTCCACCCTAATCGGCATGCCGCCGGAACTCTTGAGGCCGATAGGCGACCATGGCTGACAGTGATAGAGTCGGCGACGGAAACACCGATATGAGTGCCCTGCCCCCGCCCTGCCGCACCCTCGGTGCAGAGCTGGCTGCGGCCCGAGAGGCCAGCGGCCTGTCCGAGGAGGCGATGGCCGCCAGACTCCTGCTATCCAAGCGCCAGCTGGTCAGCCTCGAACAGGCAGAACTCATTGGCTTCTATGGCCTCTCGTATTACCGCATGGCCTTGCGGAAATACGTGGACGCCGTCGGCCTTCCCATCGACCGCCTGCACCGCATCGACTGGTCCGGGGCCGACCCGGGTCGCATCTCGTCCCGTGGCGACGTGGGCGAACCCTCGGTCAGTTTTGACGATGACACCACGCGGTCGCGGCTGCCGGCCGCTGCGGCCGTGGCGCTCGTCGTCCTCTCGGCTGCCGGGTATCTCGTCTGGAGCAGCCGCCCCGACTGGCTGCCTCTGCAGACCGCGGCCATCAACGTCGCTGATCTGCCCTCCGCGCCACCGCAGGGGCTACCCCCGGCCGCACCCGAGTCTGTGCCTCCACCCTCTGACGAAGTGCCCGGCCTCGCACCCTCGGGCACGTCGGCCCTCGCGCCTGACGCCGACCTTCCTCCCCCACCGACTGAGCCAGTGCCGTTCAGTGCCCGCGACACCGACACCTCCCTTGAGGGCATTCGGGTCGCCGTCGGCAACAGCACCTGGGTCTTCGCACGCTTCGACGATAACGCCACGCTGGAACGCAGCATCGCCGGCGGAACCAGCCTCGACCTCGAACGCTTTCCCGTCTATCTGGCCGTGGGCTCAGCCGACGGTGTCACACTCATCGTCAATGGGCGCCCTGTCTCCCTGACCCCATTCGCGCGCAACGGAGAAATTCGCCTGTCGCGCCAGGAACTGGCCACGCTGCGTCCCTGAGGTCCCCGGGCGGCACGCCGAGGTGTGCCGCTGCCACTTTCCGTTGAAATTCCCCACGACGCGGCGACAATTGGGCATGCGTCTCGCCTTCCGCCTGCTGCTGCTCCCGGTCGCCGGCCTCCTCGGCTGCACCCCCTCAACACCACAGGTCTCGCCGGCCACCCTCCTCCTGCGCAACGGACACATCGTCACGATGGATCGGGATCGGCCCACCGCGCAGGCCCTCGCCGTCCGCAACGACCGCATCGTGGCCCTCGGGACGAATGAGGCTCTCGCCGTCTACGCGGGGCCGGAGACGACGGTGATCGACCTGGCCGGCCAGACTGCCGTGCCGGGCCTCATCGAGGGACATGGACACTTCCTCGCGCTCGGTCAGTCGCGCATGGTCCTCGACCTGATGGACATGAAGAGCTACGACGAGATCGTGGCCGCCGTCGCAGCAGCCGCGAAGACCGCCGCACCAGGCACGTGGATTCAGGGCCGCGGCTGGCACCAGGAAAAATGGTCTACCCCGCCCGTGCCTGCCGTCGAAGGCTTCCCTGTGCACGACGCCCTGAGCGCCGTAGCGCCAAACCACCCCGTCGTCCTCGAACATGCCAGCGGCCATGCCTTGCTGGCCAACGCCCGCGCGATGGCACTGGCGGGGGTGACATCCACCACGAAGGCGCCGGCGGGTGGTGACATCCTCATGGGACGCGGCGGGCAGCCCTCGGGCATCTTCCGAGAGACCGCCTCGGGCCTCATCGAACAGGCGCTCGAGCGCTGGCAGGCGTCCCGCACGCCCGAAGAACGCCGGGCCGACATGCAGCGCCAGGTCACACTGGCCGCGCAGACGGCCATCGAACACGGCATCACCAGTTTTCAGGATGCCGGCAGTTCGTTCGAGACCGTGGCGCTCTTCAAGCAGATGGCCCGTGACGGACAACTGGGTGTGCGCCTGTGGGTGATGGTGCGCGATTCGAACGAGCGGCTCCGGGCCCGGCTGCCGCAGGAACGCGTCATCGGCATGGCCGAACAGCGGCTAACGGTGGCCGCCATCAAGGTGACCGCCGACGGCGCACTCGGTTCGCGCGGCGCCTGGATGCTCGATCCCTACAGCGATGCCCCGGGCAGCACCGGACTCAGCACCGTGCCCATGGCCCAGATTGCCGAGACCGCCACCATCGCGGCCGAGACGGAAACGCAGCTGGCCGTGCACGCCATCGGTGATCGGGCTAACCGCGAAACACTCGATGTGTATGCGGCCGCCTTCCGCGCCCATCCAGAGCGCAGCGACTGGCGATGGCGGATCGAGCATGCACAGCATGTGTCGCCCGCCGATGTGCCCCGCTTCGCGCAGCTGGGTGTGATTGCCTCGATGCAGGGGATTCACGCGACGTCCGATGCGCCCTATGTGCTGGCCCGGCTTGGCCCCGATCGCGCCGCCTCGGGGGCCTATATCTGGAAGACCTTCCTCGACGCCGGCGTCATCGTCAGCAATGGTACCGATGTGCCCGTCGAACGCATCGACCCGATCGCCAACTTCCACGCCACCGTCACGCGGCGCACACGCGACGGGTCGGTGTTCTACGGCAACCAGCGCATGACGCGCGAGCAGGCGTTGCGGTCATACACATGGAATGCCGCGTATGCCGCACGCGAAGAGGCCATCAAGGGGTCGCTGTCGGTGGGCAAGCTGGCAGACATCACCGTGCTGTCACAGGACCTGCTGACCGTGCCTGATGACGCGCTGCTGAACACACGCGTGGTGAAGACGATCATCGGTGGAAAGGTTTTGTATGGATCATAGGCCCCGTGTACCGCTCGCCGTCCTGCCGACGCCCATCACCGACGCGGTGCGGCTGCGCGAGGCTCTGGGGGGCCCGGCACGCAGCCCCCGCATTCTGATCAAGCGGGACGACCTGACCGGGCTCGGGCTCGGGGGCAACAAGGCGCGCAAGCTCGAGTATCTGGTGGCCGATGCCCTGGCCGCCGGGGCACACACGTTGATCACCACCGGGGCCGTGCAGTCGAATCACGCACGAATGACAGCGGCGGCGGCCCGCATCGCCGGCCTCCGGTGCATCCTCGTGCTCACCGCACACAGCGAGGCACCGGCCCTCGAAGGCAACTTCCTGCTCGATCACCTGTTCGGCGCCGAGATCCGTCTGGTACCGTCCACCGATCCCATGCTGGCGGTGGGCGATGATGCCCCGGTGGTGGCGCAGGCGGTGGCCGACGAGCAGGCCGCCGGGCGCGTGCCGTATGTGATTCCGGTGGGTGGCTCGAGTCCGGTGGGCACGCTCGGCTATGTGCAGGGCACGGCCGAACTGGTGGCCCAGTTGCAGGCCCTGCAGATTGCGCCGTCGCGCCTCTACTACGCCAGCGGGTCACGAGGCACACAAGCAGGCCTCACGCTGGGGGCAAAGCTGAGCGACGCACCCTATCGTCTCTGGGGCGTGGCGGTCAGTGCCGGTGAACCCGAAAAAATTGAACGCGCCAGACGCGCGGCGAACGATGCGGCAGCACTGCTCGGCGTGGACACCCGCGTGACGCACGAGGATCTGTTCACCGAACAGGGCTTCATCGGCGAGGGTTACGGTATTCCCACCGCCGAGGGACTCGACGCGATCGAGCTCCTCGCACAGACCGAAGCCATCCTGCTCGACCCGTGCTACACGTCCAAGGGGTGTGCGGCCCTGCTGCGGCACATCCGCCAGGGCGCGATCGGCCCGGACGAGACGGTGGTGTTCCTGCATACCGGCGGCGCCCCGGCGCTCTTCACGTCGCGCTATCGGCAACAGCGTGCTGAGACCGCAGCCGCAGGCAGGCCGACCGCGGACGAGTCCACGGGACCGCGTTAGGGCAGCAGCTCAGCCCCGACACGCCACGAGAGCCACAGCATCGCGGTGCCGGTCAGCACATCGAGTGTGCGGCCCACGTCCCTGCGGGCCACGATGCGTCGCAGCCCGTGGAAGGCCATCACCCAGGCCGAGTGGCACGCGAAGGCCATCGACACGTGCGACACCGCCAGCAGCGCATAGTAGCCGCGCGGCGGATTCGGGGGCACAAAGGTCGGCACGACCGCGAGATAGAAGCTGATGATGGCCGGGTTGAGCAGGTTGACGCCCACGGCCTCGAGAAAAGCCGTGCGATGCGGCCGGTCGGCACCCGCCGATGACACCTGGCGATCGGTGTCGAGCACCGCCGGGGCCAGCGTCCACGACTGCGCCACGCGACGCAGGCTCGACACACCCAGCCACGCCAGATACAGCGCGCCTCCAAGCCTGATGACCGACAGCACGAACGGCCAGCGACCGACGGCGACCCACAGCCCGAGCCCGGCGAGAGAGGCATGGGTCGCATTGGCCGCCGCAGCGCCGAACGCGGCGGCCAGTCCTGTGCGGTGTCCGCCGGCCAGTGTCTGGCGCACCACCACGGCGGTCGTGGCCCCCGGTGTCAGCACCAGCAGGGCCGTCACGCTCAGATAGGCCAGCAGCAGCGGCGTCACCACGCCTCCGGGGCCGCCTCCCAGCGCACGACCAGCCACTGCACCAGCTGGGCGCCCATCAGCAGGCTCGCCAGGCTCAGGTGCAGCACCTGGGGTGCCGGCTGCAGCGCCACGTAGGCCAGGCCGGCACCGAGCAGCGTCTGTGCCACGGCGAGGCCCACGACAATGTGCGTCCAGCGACGCACGAGTCGTTCATGCGTGTGGCGAGACCACACGACCAGCAGCGACACCAGCGTCATCGATACCACGCCGAGTGAGAGCACGCGGTGGGCCCCGTCCCACCATCCCACCGTCGACAGCACCACGGCCCGTGCCACTCCGGCATCGAGTCCGTCATCGACGGCACCGCGCACCTGCGTCCCGAGCGCCACCTGCACATACGTCAGGACGATGGTGGCGGCAATGGTGAGGGCCAGCGTGCGGCGGTGTGCCGCCTCTTCGGGAGGCAGCGCGGCAGACGCGGCCTGCGGCCGACGGTACCAGGCGTAGGCCGTGGCGTACAGCAGCAGCTGCACGATCACGATGGCCACCACGAGGTGGGCGGTCACAATCCACGGGGCCAGCTCATGTGCGACCACGCGTCCGCCGAGCCAGCCCTCATAGCCGGTCAGCAGCAGTGCCGCCACCGACGGCCACCGGATGTGCCCTTCGCGACGGTGGTGTCGCCACGCGGACAGAACCGTGCCGAAGATGAAGAAGCCGACCGTCACGCCGAGCAGGCGATTGAGGTATTCGGTCCACATGAGCGTGGCATTGAACTGGTCGGCGGAAAACTGCGGCGGCAGCGCCTCGACCGACATCGGGGGAATCCACGAGCCGAAACAGCGCGGCCAGTCGGGACAGCCGAGTCCGGCGCCCGAGGCCCTGACGAGGCTGCCCACCAGAATCAGCGCGTAGGTGAGCGCGGTCGTCCACAGTGCCAGCCGCATGAAGGGGGTGCGTGTCGTGCCAGCCATCGCCCATCGATTATCCCCTGCCGGGCCTTCTGCTAGCATGGCGCCACCCTTTCAAGGAGTCTCCCCGATGTCGACCCCGCTGACTCGTCGCCAGTTCGTGCAGACCGGTGCTGCCGCCGGCGCTGCGCTGACCGCCTCCACCCGACTGTTCGGTCAGGCCCCCGCCGTGCAGACCGGCATCAAGCCCGTCGTCATTGCCTCCGATAACGGCAATGTCTACCGCAATGGCGGGCCGAAGACCGGCGTGCAGCTGGCCTTCGACCTCATGACCGGCGGCACCGATGTGCTCGACGCGCTCATCGCCGGCGTCAATCTCTGCGAGCTCGACCCGGGAGACACCAGCGTTGGCTACGGTGGCCTGCCGAATGCCGATGGTGTGGTGCAGCTCGATTCGTGCTGCATGCACGGCCCCCGGAAGCAGGCCGGTGGCGTCTCGGGCATCGAGGGCGTCCGCACGCCGTCGCTGGTGGCGCGCGCCGTGATGGATCAGACCGACCATCACCTGCTGACGGGTACTGGCGCGCAGGAGTTTGCACGGCGCCTCGGCTTCACCGTCGAAGGCGACCTCAATACGCCAACCTCGCGGAAGCTGTGGCTCGAGTGGAAGCGGCGCGTCGATCCCCAGCACTATCTCGACCCCGCACGACGCGGCGACGCCGCGCTGGTCGCCGGCCTGTCGATGGTGCGCGACGGTCTCATCGATCCCAATCATTTCTGGGGCACGATCAACTGCGACGGCATCAACTCGCGCGGCGAGATCTGCGGCGTGACGACGACAAGCGGCATGGCGTGGAAGATTCCCGGGCGCGTGGGCGACTCGCCCATTCTCGGGGCCGGCCTCTATGTCGACGGCGACGTCGGTGCCGCAGGATCGACCGGGCGTGGTGAGGCCAACCTCTACAACCTCTCGTCGTTCCTCATCGTCGAGCAGATGCGTCAGGGTCGATCTCCGAAGGATGCGGCCATGGAGGCGCTGCGGCGCGTGCAGAAGAACACCGTGGAGAAGCGGCTGCTGAACAGTCGCGGCCTGCCGAACTTCGGGCTCAACTTTTATGTGCTCAATACGCGTGGCCAGTGGGCAGCCGTGTCGATGTATCCCTCGAAGTTTGCCCTGTGCACCGAGAACGGTCCGCAGACGCTCGACACCGAACCGTTGTTCACCGGCGACCCGCTCGCGTGATGACCGGGCCGGGTGCGTCACAGCGCATCCGGTCGCGATCAGGGCTCCCGCCAGGCCCGTGTTTCCAGCAGGCGCCCGGCCGCCAGGTCGGCCGGGCGATCGATGGCGCGAGCGGGCAAGGCGGCGTGCCGCTGACGCACCAGCACTTCTTCCGACTGATCGAGCACCCACCACACCTGCCAGCCGTCGCGCCGAGCGGCGGTCAGGGCGCGCTGCAGCGTGACCGTGTCGACCGCATCCCAGCGGATGATCGGCGCTGAGGTCAGGTGGCGCATGGCGCCGCTCTGCTCGCCCGCCACCAGCACGGTGCGGCCCTCGAGTCGAGGGCGCAGTTCCTCGGCCAGGGCCGTCACGCGATTCGCCAGCGGCGTGAACGCCCAGACCTCAAGCTGGCGTGCACGCCACGCCCCGGTGGCGAGCAGCACCGCCGCCAGTGTCAGCGTCCCGAGGGCCGCCTGGGGCCGTGTCAGTAGTGCCAGGATGCGCTGTGCCGCCCCTCCCGCTGCGGCAGCGAGCAGAGCCCACACGGGCAGCAGAAACCGCAGGTACGTCCAGCGCTCGAACGGTGCATAGATGAGGTAGGCCGCGATCACACCCGCGGTAAAGCACACGAACGGCCACGCGTGCGATGGGCGTGCGTCATCCCCCGCAGGCAGGGCCATGCCCACGGCCACCATCATGAGGGCGACCAGCATCGGCCACTCGGCCTCGAGCATCCACCCCGCATACAAGCCGATGTTGGTGGTGATGTAGGCAGCCGAGAACAGCTCGGCTGTTGTTCCGTAGCCCGACTGCAGAGGCGATCCATACCACTGCCACTGCAGGCCTGCGACCACAAGACCCGCCGCCACCACCCACAGGCGGCCACGCGTCGCCTGGCCCACGACGCCAGCACCCAGCATGGCAGCAGGGCGAGCGGCGCAAGGTTGGGCCTGATCAGCACGGCCAGCGCGGTCATGGCCCCGGTCTGCCCCGCATGCTGCCTGGCTGCACCGTGCCACGCCAGCGCCCACGCCGCAGCGGCAGGCACGTCGCTCATCACGCCGAGGGACTGATGCCACACGGTTGGCGAGGCGACGATCAGTGCGGCTGCCACGGCGCCGCCCGCGGCGCCTCCGGTCGTGCGTCCCAGAGCACCGGCCATCAGCACCAGCACCGCCGCCGCGCCGGCGGTCACCAGTCGCGCCGCGGCATCACCGCCAATCGCCCACAGTGGAGCCATCAGCAGCGGCAGCCCTGCCGCATACGTCGGCACCTGCGCTGCGGGCATCAGTGCGGGGCGCCATCCCAGCGGCACACTCACCATGGGCACAGCGGGCCACTCCGGAATGCGCACCAGGTCATCAGCAAGATACAGATGTCCGTGGGCCCACAGGGCTGCCTGACTGAGATAGCCCGAGGCATCGGCCCCGGCGGGTGACGCCGTACCGAGCGACCACGTGCCGATCAGCATGCCGAGGGCCAACAGCTTCGGCAGGTGAACCAGGTGCCGGTCGAGTGTGTCGCCGCACATGTCGACATCACGTCGTACGGCACCGGCGCGGACCGCCAGCGTCATCCACAGCAGCACAAGGCCGCCGGCCACCCACAACGCGCCACGCGGCGAGCGCATCGACAGCCGCAGGCCCAGCAGCACGCCGGCCCCGCCGCCAGTGGTCGCGACCGTCAGCGCCGTCAGCAGTGCGACCAGCGCGGCCGCCAGCAGCCCCCTGCGCCAGCGATCAGCGCGGAGGAATCGTCCAGAAGAAGATGCGTCGGCCATCGACGGTCAGCGTCTGCTCCGGCTCCCACGCGCCCATGCGGAAGGCATGCGACACGATGCGCGTGCCTGGTTTCAGTTCACGGCGCAGCTTCGGCAGCAGGCGCTCGTTGATCGAATCGAGCAGATAGACGGTGACCACGGTCGCTTCGCCGAGCGGTTGCTGAAACAGGTCGCCCTGCACCGTCCGCACCTTGTCGCCGACGCCACTGCGGGCGATGTGTTCGTCGGCTTCGCGAATGCGCTCGGGATCGATGTCGATGCACACCCCGCGCGCCCCGAACTTCTTCGCCGCGGTGACCGGAATGCGCCCATCGCCGCAGCCGAGGTCGTACACCACATCGGCGCTGGTGACCTTCGCCAGCTGCAGCATGGCGTCCACCACGGCCATCGGTGTCGGCACGTAGATCACATCGGGCCGTTCAGGCGTGGCCGTCTGCGCGTGCGCCTGTGCGGCAGGCAACATCGACGCCGCCAGCAGCCAGGTCGCCACGAATGGCATCGGCATCAGGGAACGCATGGTCATGACTCTGCTCCTGCAGCCGTGGGGTCGTGCGGCTCGCCGAGCGTCAGGGTCACCACCAGCGGCCCGTGATCGCTCGACCCGGTCTCGCGCAGCACGTCGCTGCGCGTGGCCAGTGCGGCCAGTTCCTGCGAGGCCAGCACATAGTCGATGCGCCAGCCGATGTTGCGCAGCTTCATCTGTCGCCAGGGCGGCCACCAGGTAAACAGCGCGTCGTTGTCGGGGTCGAGCGCACGACCGACGTCCACGAGTGCGTCGCTGAGCAGGGCCTCTATCAACCCGCGCTCGTCGGTGCGCGTGCCGATCTGCTGCGGGCGACGTTCCTTCGGGTGAATGTCGCGGTCGGTGCGCGCCACATTGAGATCGCCGCACAGCAGCACCGGACCCGCCTGTCGCCGGGTCTCGGCGGCCCAGGCCTGCAGGTCGCCGAGGAACCGCAGCTTGGCGTCATAGTCCTTCCCGCCATTGGGCACATACACCGACGCCAGCGTCACCAGATGCGGCCCGATCGGCACCTGTGCGGTGACGATGCGCGTTTCGAAATCACAGGCGGGCACGTGCCAGCGCGGAGAGGTGGCGACGATCGACTTGCGGATCATCAGGGCGACGCCCGAATAGCCCTTGTGCCCGTGCCACACCGACCAGTACTCGGGATGGTGACGCAACGGTTCCGGCACCTGGTCGGGCTCGGCCTTCAGTTCCTGCAGGCAGACCAAATCGGGGCGCACGTCCGTCAGCCAGGCATCGACATCAGCCAGGCGCGCCCGCACGCCGTTCACGTTCCACGTGGCGACTGTTACCACGGCAGCGGTCCCGGTGCGTCGGGGGTGCGTCCGTCAAGCTCATCGTAGGCGCGATAGACGCCGTGGCTGAGGATGCCTGCTTCCCGAATCGTCGGATAGTGCTCGGCGTGCGACCGGAGGTCGATGCGCCGTGCCGCTTCCTCGGCACTGAGGCCCTCGGCGTGCAGCCGACGCACCTGCGCGAGGAAGTCACGGAGGTAGGCCTGGAAGTGGTCGATGCGTGCCTTTCCGGTCAATGCATCGCCATGCCCGGGCAGCACGGTCTCGAAGTCGAGCCCGCGCAGCGCATCAAGCGTCGTCAGCCAGTCGGCAAAGTAGCCGTCACCGAGATAGGCGGGCCCGGCCGTGAGCAGGTCTCCAGTCGCCACCAGGCGCTCGCGCGGCAGGTAGACCACGAGGTCACCACCCGTGTGCCCGCGGCCCAGAAAGCGCAGGTGGATTTCGCGCGACCCGCGCGTCAGCACGAGGCGATCGCGCACGACGGTGGTGGGCGGCGTCGGCACAACCGCTCTGGTGGCGTCCAGATAGCGCTCCTGCGAGACCAGCTGCTGCTGCAGCGTGGCGCGGTCGGGGCCCTCGGGCGTCTGCGCGATGCGCGTGCGCAGCTGCTCTACCTGAGCCGGCAGCCCCCCGATGAACATGTCATACGACCGGCCCCGCATCGATGCTCCGCTGGCCAGCATGCGGCGCGTGAAATCGTGGCCGATGATCTCGACGCCGGAGCCATAGACCTGATTGCCGTGCGCATGATCCCAGTGGAAGTGCGTATTGATGACCACACGCACCGGCTTGGTGGTCAGGCGCCGTACCTGCCGCTGCAGCGCCTCGGCAGCCGCAGGCGTGCTGTGCGAATCAACCAGCACCACGTCATCCTCGTTGATGATGACGACCGCGTTGCTGCCGACGGGCATCACGCCGGTGCCCACAGCGTGATACACGCCCTCTGCCACCCGCGTCAGTCGAAACGCGTCGCTCGCGGCAGACGGTTCCTGTGACTGCGGACGGGCCATCACACTGGTCGCCAGCACACCAGCCGCCAGCAGCGGCATCAGGGAACGAAAGGTCACGCCGCTCATGATAGAGTGTTCGCCGCTAGGTCAGCCAATGCGCGCAGGTCGGCATGGTGCAGCAGCAGCAGATCGGCCTGCCTGATCGCCCGCGTCAGTCGTGCCTGTGTGAGCGGCGCCTGCTCGGAGCCGCAGATCCGCGCCACTTCCCCCTGCAACACGTTCCGCGCCTGGGCCACCGAGGCGTCGACGAGCGCGACGCCCTCGCCGAGATGCAGCGCCCACGACGCCACGACCCTGGCTGCCAGGTAGCGGCCGATCACGGTGTGCCAGGTGTGCCATCCAGTGAGGCCCCATCGCACCCAGGCCCCGGTCAGGTCAGCAGGCACGTACCACGCCGGCAGACCCGCCGGCACCGTGGCATACACAGCCGCGAGCGCAGCCGCATCAGGAGTCGGTGGCGTCTCGCACGCCGAGGCCGCCCACCGCCGCACGGCCTGCTGCTCCCACGCAGACACCTCGTTCCACTCCATGAGCCTCGGAGTACCCGCCCCCCCGGCGACCGGAGGCAGCGCCTCGCGCGCGTCGAGTCCCTCGGGCAGTCGTCCGTCGGGCAGCACAGGGTCGCCAGCGACAATCTCGAGCGACGCGTCTCGACTGAACAGAAGCGCCGCGGCCGTCGGGCAATAGTGCGACAGCGACACGTGCACGCCCCGCGGGTCGACCACCACGACAAAGGGAAAGTGCTCGCACGAGACCGGACGCGCGTCATGGACCAGGCATCCGCGCCCCTGCGCGTGGAAGACGCACGCGCCGTCGGTGCGCTGCGCCAGCACACCGGCCACCTCATCCGGCGCCCCGCCCGGGGCCGGGGTCAGCCAGGTGATGCGCGTAGTGGTCAACGCCTCCGCACGCGCCGCCAGCCGCGGCTGCCGATGGCGTTCGACCGGAATAGCCCAGCCCGAGGTGCAGCAGACGCCGGAGTGTCCACACGCATACGCGGCGTGCAGCGCAAGCCGGAACGTCTGCACAGCCGCGTCAGGGCGTCGGTCGCACACCCGAGAACGACAGCATCTGCGCCGTCAGATCCATCGGATAGCTGATGGTCACGTCAGTGGTGCTGCCGTCCGCACCGCGAACCAGCGTCAGCACCGGCATCACAAATCCCGTGTACGACGGCAGATTCAGCGCATCGACGCGCCGCACCACTTCGTCGCGCAGCGCCGGGTCGAACCGCACGCCATGCGCATCGAACAGGGCCTTGGCCGCCGCATAGTCGCCTTCCGACTTGATGCGCTGCACGTCGGCGAGCAGTGTGCCGACACCCGCCCTGAACGCCGCCGCGTCGACCATCACCAGGAAGGTCTTGCCGTCGCGGGTGCGCTGCTCGATGGCCTTCGTGTTGGCCATCAGCCACCGCACAATCATCTGGCGGTTGCGCATGTGGTCTTCCTCGATCTGGTTGCCCTCGCGAATGCGGCGCAGCTGCACCAGCGCATTCCGTGTGTATGACTCGTATTCGGCCTGCACCACGGCGGCCTGATCGGCGGCCGGAATGATGCCCAGTTCCACCAGTTTGGGATCGGCAATGAAATACAGCCCCACGAGATCGGCCCGGCCCTCCTCGAGCGCCGAGAAATACTCCTTGATGTAGGCCTGCGGCGGCTCGGTCAGCCGCGCTGACTGTCGACCCGATGCGTGCCCGATGACTTCGTGCATGTCGGTCGTGAGCGCACTGGCAAACTCCGCATGTCTGGCCGAGCGTGCGCCTTCCTCGGGCGTCCACACAAACTCATCGCGCATCGTCCCGGGTGTCGACTGGTTATAGGCTTCCACCACGTTCGACAACGCCACCGACTTGCTGCCGTACTGCTCGCGAATCGCCTGATCGTTGGGCAGATTGATGCCAATCGGCGTAACGGGACCCGAGTCGCCCGCTTCCACCACCACGTCGATCGCATTGGCCACAATGCCCTGCACATTGGGCTTGCGGTACTGCGCATCCCACGGCATGTGATCCTCGAACCACTGGGCCTGCGCAGCGATGGTCCTGATGCGCTGGGTCTTCTCCTGATTCACATACGAGACGATGCCCTCCCAGCTGCCCTTGATGCCGCGGGCATCGAGATACACCTCGATGAACCCGTTGATGGTGTCAACCGGCGAGTTGTTGTCCTGCACCCACGCGATGTCATAGGCCTCGCGGTCGCGCATCTCGCCCGTACGGTAGAACGTCACCAGCGCCGCCAGTGCCTTCGCCATCGCCGGCGTGGCAAACGGCTGCGCGGCTTCCAGATGGCGGATGATCTCGCGAATCTGCGGGCCATAGAGACCATCGGCCTTGTAGACCTCCTCGACGAGGCGGCCGTCGCGTTTCACCAGCCGCGAGTTGAGGCCGTACTGTTCGCGGAAGCCCGTGAGGTCGGCCATCGACACCCCCGAGTAGAGGTTGTTGGCGCTGGCCAGCAGCAGGTCCTGCCCCGGGGCCGGATTCTTGTTGGTCACAATCGGATCGACCGCCGGGTCGAAGAACATCGGTTGCAGCCGGGCGAGCAGCGCCTCGAGCGTTTCACCCTCGCGCGTCGCATAGCGCGCGCCCTGCCCCGCCGCTGCCGTCGCCGCCGCCCGCAGTGCCTCGGGCGTGCAGGTGAGCACGAACTTGCGCGCGGTCAGGTTGTTGTACGGGCCATTGTTCAGCCAGAACAGCTTGGTATAGCGCGTAATTTCGGCGAGGGTCGCCGCCTCCACGGCCGAGGGATGCGCCACGATCTGCTCGAGCACGCCACGCATCTCGAGTGCGCGCGGATGCTTCTGGTCGATGTAGATGTCGCGCCCGGCCAGCACCGCCTGCGTAAGGTGATAGATGAGCGTCTTCTCGCGCAGGGGCAACGCCGAAAAGCCGTCGGCATACAACTGCACGACCGCGGCGTCGTCGACGCGCTCGAGCAGATAGCGGCGCTCAGTCGGTGCGGCAGGCGTCGCCGACGTGGACGGCGCGTCGGGCGTCGAGCATGCGGCCGAGAGCAGCAGAATCAGAGGAAGCAGAAGCGATGTGCGCATGGAATCGAACCCTCGGTCACAATAGGGCACGCATGCCCTCCCCCACCATCGTCGTCGAAGCCTGCGTCTCGACCGTGGACGAGGCCGTGGCCGCGGAACAGGGCGGCGCCCGGCGCCTCGAAGTGTGCGCCCGCCCGGACGAACACGGCGTCACCCCCGATCCGCTGGTGCTGCACCAGATCCTCGCACGAGTCACCATTCCCGTGGTCGTGCTGATCCGCTGTCGACCCGGTGATTTTATCTACTCTGACGGGGAAATCGATCGGATGACCGGACAGGTGCAGCACGCCATGGCCAGGGGCGCCGAGGGCGTGGCCGTCGGGGCCGTGACGGCCGAGGGCACCATTCACCGGAAGGCCCTCGCCACGTGGGCGTGGGCGGCGCATCCCGGCAAGGTGACCTTCCATCGGGCCTTTGATGTGGTGCGTGATCAGGTGGCGGCGATCGATGACCTGTTCGATTACGGCGTGGCGCGCCTGCTGACATCGGGCGGGGCGCCCACCGCGGCCGAGGGCACTGCTGTGCTCCGGCGACTGGTCGAACAGGCAGGTACAGGCCTGACGGTGGTCGCGGCCGGCACAGTGCGCCCCCACTCGGTCGCACAGATCATGCGCGACACGGGCGTGCACGAGGTGCACGCGCGTCTCGCCTCGGAGGCAGACACGCGTGCCCTCGTCGATGCCGCGATCAGGGCTGGCGCGGGCTGGCCGCGGTCTCTCTGAGCGTGTCGAGGCGGCTCTGCAGGCGCGGATTTTCCCCAAGCAGGGTAATGCCCGCCTCGAGGGCGGCCATCGCATCCGACGGCCGGCCCAGCTGTTCGTAGGCATCAGCCAGCAACGACACGCGGCGCGACACGGCGGCGCGATTGGCCGCCACAGGCACCACCCCGGTCAAGATGCGGAGCGCGGCCTCAGGCGCTTTCCGATCCACCAGCTGCGACTCGGCGGCCATCAGCTGCACCTCCACATCGGACGGGAACCGCTCGGCGAGCATGTCGGCGAGCGCCGCCGCCTGGTCGGCACGGCCCGCCTTCCGATCGGCCTGCGACTGATGATAGGCCCCTGCCACCAGCAGGCGCTCGACATCGCGCGGGTCACCGCTGCGGATGCCCACCCCTCCGGCGTACGCGTAGACGAGATCGCCGCCATGCTCACCGGCCTCGTAGACCATGAACAGGGCCATCAGACCGAAGGCCGCCGACGCGGCATGCACCAGGCGCACGCGGGGACTCCGGCGCAGGGCCAGTGCGGCCAGTTCGAGGGCCGCCACGACCAGCAGTGCGTTTCGGGCGCGCTCACCCCATTCCTCATGCTCGACGACGGCGGGACGCGCACCCGGCACGCGCTCGACCGGTCCGTGCGCATCGTCGCCCGACGTGACTGCAGCCACCGATGTCGCAGCCGCCACGATGATGAGCAGTGCCGCCGCCGGACCGGCAAACGGAACGCGACCGGTCAGTGACACCAGACGCAGCAGCACACCTACGACCGTGAGCGCAACAGTGAAGTGAACGATGATGGGGTGCAGTTCGGCCATCCGAAAATTATACGGCCCGAAGCATTACACTGCGCCCATGTCAGCGTCCGTCATCGTCGTCACGGGTGCCAGCAGCGGCATCGGGGCTGCCACGGCCCGGCAGCTCTCCGGAGAGGGCCACACGGTCGTCCTGGTGGCCCGTCGGGGGGATGCGCTCGCGGCGGTTGCCCGGTCGTGCCCGGGCCCCACGCATACCATCGTGGCCGACATGACCCGCAGGGACGATGCCGACCGCGTCGCCGCGTCGACGCTCGCACAGTCCGGCCGCATCGATGTGTGGGTCAACAACGTCGGCCGCGGCATCACGCGGATGCCCTCGGCCCTCACGGCCGACGACATCCAGCACATGATGGACGTCAATGTGCTGACGGCCCTTTACGGCATGCAGGCGGTGCTGCCGCACTTCCGTGACCGTGGCACCGGCCACATCATCAACGTGTCGTCGATGCTCGGCCGGCTGCCCTATGCGCTGCCTCGTTCGGCGTATACAGCGGCCAAGCATTTCCTGAACGCCCTGACGATCATGATGCGCGACGAGATGCAGGCGACGCATCCCGGCATCCAGCTGACGCTGGTCTCGCCGGGCGTGGTCTACACCGATTTCGGCCTCAATGCCGAGCATGGCGGTGCCGACTCGCGCTCGTTCCCCGGGGGACAGCTGCCGGAGGACATCGCACGTGTCATCAGCCAGGCGATGGCGACGCGGGTGCCCGACCTCTATACGCGCGCAGGCGCCGCGGCCCAGGTGGCCGACTACTACGCGCGGCTCGGGGCCGATCCGGCATGACCGGGGCTTCTCGCAGGCCGTCACTCCACCAGCGTGATCACCGCCGGCACCATCGACGCCGAGGCGCAGAATGCGCGGCGGCAGGACAATATCACCGTGTTCGACATCCGTGTCGACAAGACCGTCACCCTGAAGGGCTCGCTGCGCCTGCGCCTGCTGGCCGATGCGTTCAGTATCACCAACAGCAACGCCGTCGAAACCCGCACGGTCACCACGGGCACGGCCTTCCTGCGACCCACGGCCGTGCTGTCGCCGCGCACCTTTCGCGTCGGCGCACGCCTGACGTTCCAGTCACCCTCCAGACGGGGGCATGGCCCTTGGGTCATGCCCCTGTTGCGGCTCACCCCCGCCGCAGCATCGCCACATCCGACGCGGTCGTCACCCACATCCCCGACAACGTCGTCGCGCGTTCGGCCGCCTGCGTCCGCTGTCCCCGGTAGGTCGCCTGGAGCAGGGCCCGAAGCGTGTCGGGTTCGAACCACAACGTCTGCCGCACCCGCACCTGTGCCTCGCAGTGGAAGCCATCGGCGTGGGCCTCGATGACCGCCGTCAGTCGTTCGCGGGTACTCCCGGCCCCGTGCAGGGCCTGCCGAAGCTCGTGCAGGTCGTCAGCCGCGGGCACGGCCACCACGAGGAGGCCGCCGGGCCGCAGCACACGGGCCGCCTCGGCCGGATGCCGGCGCGCGTGCAGCGACAGCGCCACCGTCACCGACTGGGCCTGCAGGGGCCAGTGGCGGTCGGCATTGGCCACCACGATGGTCGCCCCTGGCGCGCGACGGATGGCACGCCGTGCCACGTCGGTCGACAGGTCGATGCCCACCCGGATGCATGAACAGCCCTCGGCCAGACAGGCGAGCGTGTCGCCCGTGCCGCAGCCGACGTCGAGCAGCACCTCGTCGGCCGCGAGCCCCGCCTCGGCGGACACGCGGTCGCCCAGCCACTGGTTGAGCGCCCGCCCCACCCCCGCGGCGCCGAGGAAGGCGCGTGCGGCCACGGCCTCGGCCGGGTCACCGGGCTGGGCCGAGCGCCGATCCTGCGGCTGCAGGAGGTTCACGTAGCCCTCGCGCGCCACGTCAAAGCTGTGCCCGTGGGTGCACCGCCAGGTGCGCCCCTGAGACTCGAGAGAGGCCCCGCAGGTGCGGACGCTGCACTGCAGCGGTGCCGATGTCATTCGCCGATCGTATCGCGGCCGCGCTATCCTGTACGACTATGCTGCGCGCCGGAATCGTCGGTCTGCCCAATGTCGGCAAGTCGACCCTCTTCAATGCCGTCACCCGAACCCGCAAGGCCGAGGCGGCCAACTATCCCTTCTGCACCATCGATCCGAACGTCGGGATAGTCACCGTGCCCGATGCACGCCTCGCCGTGCTCAAGGCCATCGCGAAGACCTCGGTGGTCATTCCCGCCGCTATCGAGTTTGTCGACATCGCCGGCCTCGTGAAGGGCGCCAGTCAGGGGGAGGGGCTGGGGAACAAGTTCCTCACTCACATCCGCGAAGTCGACGCTATCGTCCAGGTGGTGCGCTGCTTCGAGGATGACGACGTGCATCACGTGTCGGGCACCGTCGACCCGGTGCGCGACATCGAGGTCATCAACACCGAGCTGATGCTCGCCGATCTCGATTCGGCGACGCGGAAACGGGAACGCGTGGCCAAGGACGCCAAGCGGGGTGACAAGGACGCGCAGGCCGAAGAGGCCGTGCTCAACAAGCTCATCGAGGCACTGGAGGCCGGTCGTCCGGCGCTGACGGTCGACTTGACGGCAGACGAGCGTGCCATTGCCCGCCAGTGCTTCCTCCTGAGCGACAAGCCGACGATCTTCGCCTGCAACGTGCGCGACAGCGAACTGGCCACGGCCGATGCCAATCCCTATGTGCAGCGCGTGCGCGATTATGTGCGCACGCATCTGTCGTGCGAGGCCGTCGTCATCTCGGCGCAGATCGAGAGCGAGCTCATCGACCTCAGCGAAGAGGAAGGCATGGCCTTCCTCCAGGAACTCGGCGTGCGCGAAAGCGGCGTCGGCGCCCTGATCCGCGCGACCTATCACCTGCTCGGCCTGCAGACCTACTTCACTGCGGGCGAAAAGGAAGTGCGCGCCTGGACGATTCACGTCGGCGACACGGCCCCGAAGGCGGCCGGCGTCATCCACTCTGATTTCGAGCGCGGCTTCATCAAGGCCGAGACCGTGGCCTATGACGACCTCGTCGCCTGTGGTTCGGTCGCCGCCGCTAGGGAAAAGGGCCTCTACCGGATGGAAGGCAAAGAGTATGTCGTGAAAGACGGCGACGTGCTGGTGTTCAAGTTCAACGTCTGACGTCTCTCACCCTAGTGGTGAGCGACCCGGCAACCATCATTCCGCCCGCTAGGACGCGCGTCGCCTGGCGTCGGGATCGAGTGAGGGAATCGAGGCCAGCAGCTGCTGCGTATAGGGGTGGGCTGGCCGCTCGAAGAGCTCGGCCGTCGGGCCCACCTCGACCAGCCGGCCCTGGTGCATCACCCCCACCCGCGTGGCAATGTGCCGCACCAGCCGCAGGTCATGCGCAATGAACAGATACGTCAGGCCGAGCCTGGCCTGCAGGTCCATCAGCAGGTTGATGACCTGCGCCTGAATCGAGACATCGAGGGCCGAGACCGGCTCATCGGCGACCAGAAACTTCGGCTCGAGTGCCAGCGCGCGCGCCAGCCCCAGCCGCTGCCGCTGCCCGCCGCTGAACTCGTGCGGGTATCGGCTCATGTGCGCGGCATCGAGCCCGACCAGCGCCAGCAGCTCGGCCACACGATCACGACGCGAGGCCGACGACCCTACGCGATGAATCTCGAGGGGCTCGGCCACGATGGCGCCCGCCCGCATCCGCGGGTTGAGCGACGTGTACGGGTCCTGGAAGACCATCTGCATGTCGCGGCGTGCCGCCCGCAGGCGCTTTGGCGGAAAGGCCAGCACATCCTCGCCGTCGAACCGCACGGCTCCACTGGTCGGCTCGGTCAGCCGCAGCACGCAGCGCCCCGTGGTGCTCTTGCCGCTGCCCGACTCACCCACGAGGGCAAAGGTCTCGCCGGGCGCAATCGCGAACGACACGTCCTCGACCGCCCGCACGGTGTGCGGCGGCCGCAGCCAGCCGCGTCGCGTCACAAAGTGTTTCGACAGGCCCGCGACCTCGAGCAGGGGTGTCATGCGCGCGCCTCCGCCTGGCCATCGGCTGCCGCCGGCACATCGCCCGTGTAGAGATGGCAGGTCACACGCCGCGATTCCGTGAGCAACACCTCACGGGGTCGCACCGTCGAACAGCCAGGCCGCGCCTCGCGGCACCGCGGAGCAAAGGCACACCCCTCGGGGCGGGCATCTGGCGAGGGCACGGTGCCATCAATCGCACGCAGGCGCTGCCCCGGGGTGCCCCCGGGCATCGACTCGAGCAGTCCCCGTGTGTAGGGATGCGCCGGCGACTGCAGCACATCGCGCACAGGCCCCTGCTCGACAATGCGGCCGGCATACATGACGGCGACGCGGTCGGCCATCTCGGCGATGACGCCGAAATCGTGCGTAATCAGCAGCAGACCGAGGCCCGACTCGCGCTGCAGCGACCGCAGCAGCTCGAGCATCGCCGCCTGCACCGTCACGTCGAGCGCCGTCGTGGGCTCATCGGCAATCAGCAGCGGAGGACCGCACGCCAGCGCGATGGCCAGCATCGCCCGCTGCCGCATACCGCCCGACAATTCGTGCGGATAACTGTCGACTTGCCGCTCGGGATCGCTGAGACGCACGGCTCGCAGCAGATCGATCGCCCGCGCACGCGCCTCGGCGCCGCGCGCCAGGCCATGGACCTCGAGCGCCTCCACGATATGCGCCCCGATCCGCATGATGGGGTTGAGCGCCGCCATCGGCTCCTGAAACACCACGCCGATCTCGGCCCCACGCACACGGCATAACTCGGCGTCGCTCAGCGCCAGCAGGTCGCGATCGCCGAACAGCACCCGCCCAGCCGTCACGCGCCCCGGAGGCGCGACCAGCTGAATCAGCGAGAATGCCGTCACCGATTTACCGCTGCCCGACTCGCCGACCAGCCCCAGCGTTTCGCCGCGGCGCACCGCGAACGACACGTCATCGACCGCGGTGAACCGAAAGCCCGGCAGGTGGAATTCGGTGGTCAGTCCTTCGACCGACAGCAGCAGGTCAGACATACGCCAGTGCGACGCCCCGAGTGTAATCCAGACCTGCAGGTGTGCGCGCCCCGGGGCGTCCCCGCATGACAGTCTGCCGCCGATGTGACATCCTGAGCGCCGATGGCGACGCTGACCAACCGGCCGCACGGCGGCTTCCACTCGACGCTCGAGCACGATCACCCGTATCTGTTCCTCGATTCGTGCATGCAGATCTGGCCCGATGCCGACTTTGCCTCGACCCATCTGCACGGCGTCACGGCCTACGGCGTGACGGCCTTCGAGCCGCATGATTCATTCGAACAGGCCGTCGAGCAGATGATGTTCTGGCACCTCACGGCCAGGCGCCACCCGAACCTGCTGGTAGCCAAGTCGGTCGACGACATCCGCCAGGCCAAGCGCGACCGTCGGGCCGCCCTCGTCCTCTTCGCGCAAGGCGGCGACTTTATCGGGTGGAAGCTGCACCGCGTCGAAGCGATGTATCGCCTGGGCCTTCGGGTCATGATTCCCGCCTACAACCGCACCAATCACCTGTGCGACGGCATCCTCGACCAGACCGACGGAGGCCTCAGCCGCTTCGGCGCCGCCGTCGTCGACGAGTGCAACCGGCTGGGCCTCGTGCTCGACTGCACGCACCTCGGCCACCGCTCGAGTCTCGACATCATCGACCGCAGCGCCTCGCCCGTCATCTTCAGCCACTCGAATCCGAAGGCCCTCGCGGACAATCCGCGCAATATCACCGACGAGCAAATCGGCGCCTGCCTGCGGCGTGGGGGCATCATCGGCTGTGTGGCGTGGGGACCGCTGGTCATGCGCAAGGGGACGACGCACTGGCCCACGCTCGATGAGTTCATTGCGTGCATCGATCACGTGGCGCAGATGGCCGGCACAGCCGATCAGATCGGCATCGCCACCGACATGTCACTCGGCAGCTATCCCCCGCATGGCAGTGACCCCTGGGGCGAGCCCCGCTATGTGTCGATTTCCGAAGAGTACGGCCGGCATGTCACCTCCGACATCCGGTCGCACCAGCGCGCGCTCGACGGCTTCCACGACTATGCGCAGATCGCCGACGTCGCCGGCCGGCTGCTGCAGCGCGGCTATACCGATGCGCAGGTGCACGGCCTGCTGGGCGGCAATTACCTGCGGCTGTTCGAACAGCTCTGGTCGTAGCCAGCGCTCGCCCCTGGCGTGTCAGCGCTTCGGGTCGAGGGCATCGCGCAGGCCGTCGCCCACCAGCGAGAAGCTGAGGGCGACGAGCGTAATCGCAACCCCAGGCGCGAAGGCGCCGAGCGGGGCCGTGCGCGTGAGGTCGCGTCCGCGACTCAGCATCGCCCCCCACTCAGGCTCGGGCGGCTGCACCCCGAGCCCGAGAAACGACAGCCCCGACGCCACCAGCACAGCCTTGCCCAGCAGCACGGTCGTCTGTGCCACCACGGGCGACACACACAGCGGCCACACATGCTTCCTGATAATCCACAGCGTCGATGCCCCCAGTGCACGCGCGGCCACCACGCTGTCGCGCCCGACGGCCGTCAGCGCTGACGCCCGCACCACGCGCGCGCATGTGGGCACGGCATAGGCGGCCACAGCCACCAGTGTGCTGCCGGTCCCCGGGCCCAGCGCGGCGATCACGGCGATGGCGAGCAGAATATCCGGAAACGACAGCAGCACATCGACGAGCCACACAATCGCCCGGTCAGTCCACCCGCCAGCCCACGCGGCCGCGAGGCCCAGCGTGGCACCGATCGCGAGCGCGCTGAGCACGCCCCCCACACTCAGCAGCAGCGACACGCGTGCCCCGAACAGCAGGCGACTGAGTGTGTCACGCCCCAACTGGTCAGTGCCAAGCGGATGCATCGCCGAGGGTCCGGCAAAATTGTTCGCCAGATCCACCACCAGCGGGTCGTACGGTGCCAGCCACGGCGCACCGATCGCGGCAATCACCACAAGGCCGAGACACACCGCCCCGGCGACAGCCGCGCGATGCCGCAGGAACCGTGCGGGTGCACCCGTGCCTGCGCGGGCCGTCATGTGCGCAGCCTCGGATCAAGCCTCGCCGCCAGCACATCGGTTGCGGCATTGATCAGCACGTAACTGGTGGCCACGACCAGCACACCGCCCTGAATCATCGGAAAGTCACGGGCCACCACCGCGTCAACCATCATGCGGCCGAGCCCGGGAATGGCAAACACACTCTCGACCAGTACGGTGCCGGCCAGCAGGCCGCCGATGCGCAGGCCCAGCACCGTCGCGATGGGAACGGCCGCATTGCCCAGCGCATGACGCCACAGCATGCGACGGCTGCTCACGCCCCGTGCCCGCGCCGCACGCAGAAATTCGTCACCGAGCACATCGAGCAGTGTCGCCCGCGTCATGCGCGCCACCTCGCCTGCCGATTGCAGTCCCAGTGTCAGCACCGGCAGCACGAAGTGCCTTGGCGTGGCCGCGCCAATGGCTGGCAGCCAGCCCAGCCACACGGCCATCACCAGCATCAGCATCAGGGCCAGCCAGTACGACGGCGTCGACACGGCCACCAGCGTCAGCGTCATCACGACGTGATCGAGCCATCGCTGATGCCGCACGGCAGCCACGACACCTGCCGTCACCCCGACAAGCGCCGCCAGCACCACACTGGCCACACTCAGCAGCAGCGTGTACGGCATGCGCGCCGCAACTTCCTCGATTACGGGGCGACCCGTTCTGATCGACACGCCGAAATCACCACGCAGCGTGCGCGACAGAAACGCGCCAAACTGTTCGTGCAGCGGACGGTTGAGGCCCAGCGACTCCCGAATCGCGGCCACTGTCTCCGGGCTCGCATCGAGTCCGGCCGCAATTGCCGCCGGGTCGCCGGGAATGGCGTGCATGATGAGGAACACCAGCACCGACACCCCGAGCAGCGTCGGCACAGTACGCAGCACGGCGGCCGCGGCATGCCGCACGCCTAGCGCACCACCGCGCGCTCGAAGGTCACGACCCCCAGCGCCGACGGCGACAGGTCACTCACCCCTCGGCGCGAGGCGATGACGTAGTAGTTGTCGTACATCCAAATGGCGCCGGGGTCTTCCAGATAGACAATCTCCTGCGCCCGACGATAGAGCGCCTGACGACGTGCAGCATCGGTCTCCCGCATGGCCGCCGTGATCACATCATCAAACTCGGCATTCGAGTAATAGCCGTAATTGTTTTCGTTGGTCGGCGCTGTCTGGAAGATTGGACGCAGCCCCCAGTCGGCGTCAGCGGTTGAGGCGCCGGCGCCCATGATGAACAGCTCCTGCGGATTCTTTTCTGGAGGAAGGCCAGCCCAGAACTGCACCATCGTCGCCCAGTCATGCACCTGAATGGTCGACACAATACCCACGTCGCGCAGCTGCGCGGCGATGGCTTCAGCCAGTTCCACGCCCATCGGATAACGAGGTGTCGTCGCAATCTTCAGGGGAAACCCGTTCGGGTGACCGGCCTCGGCCAGCAGCTGCCGCGCCTTCTCTAGGTCGCGCGCGATCTCGCCGAGGGGCGCATAGCCGCGCATGATGGGGGTCAGCGCACTCGTCGACGGGGTCGCAAATCCCTGCACCAGCTGATCGACGATGGCCCGGCGATCGATGGCCAGTGATATGGCCTGGCGCACGCGCCGGTCATTGAGCGGTGGCTTCGTCACATTGAAGCGGAACTGCTGGGCACCGATGCTCACCGTCTTGGTCACGGCGATCGCAGGCGACGCCCCCAGCCGGTCGAGCTCGGGAGGCGGCACGCGCGAGATGACGTCGACATCACCAGCCTCGAGGGCGAGCACGCGTGCCGCGCCTTCGGGAATGGGCCGATACACAATGCGCCGGGTCGGTGGCGTCAGGCGCCAGTGCTGCTCGACGCGCTCGAGCACCAGTTCCTGGTCGCGCTTCCAGCTGATCACACGATAGGGACCGGTGCCCACCGTCGACGTCGCGGTCGTGCCGAAGGCCGCGCCGTGGGTGGCCATCGCTGCCGGGCTGAGAATGGTCGACGAAATGTGCGCGATGGTCGGCTCGAAGGCGCCGAATGGATATTTCGTGACGAAGCGCACCGTGAAATCGTCAACGGCTTCCACGCGGTCGAGCATGACGAACAGCGACAGCCGTTTGTGCTTCTGTGCCGGATCGAGCACGCGGGCAAACGAAACCCGCACGGCCTCGGCATTAAACGGGCTGCCGTCATGGAACGTCACCCCACGGCGCAGGTGGAAGGTCCACGTGATGCCGTCAGACTCCACGTTCCACCGCTCGGCCAGGCGACCGACGATGTTCATCTGGTCGTCGAAGCCGAGCAGCCCTTCGAAGACCATGCCAATCACCTGATCGGATTCGGTGTCGGTGGTGTTGTGCGGGTCGAGCGTCGTGGCATCGGCTGGCGCTGAAAACACGAGCGTGTCGCGCGGGGCCGTGGCCTCGGGCGCCTGCCCCCTGCCGCCGCAGCCGATGCCGGCAGCAGCCAGCGCCAGCAGCGCGACAACGGTCGCGGCGTGCGGCAGACGATTGTTACTCATGCCGTCACCCACCGCGTGCGTCCGTCCTCGAGGCTGGCGACGCCGTACGCCCAGCCTCCCGGACGCACCATGTGCGCACGACACGCATAGAAGAGCACGCCGCGGCCCGGGCACCGCACCTCATCGACAACGGCGAACGTCTGCGGATCAACGATACGCGCCATCAGTTCACCCGGAGCGACCTCGGTCAACTGCCGATCGAGATCCACAAGCGGCTCGAGATATCCTCCGGCCTTCGGACCGACGCGCCAGTAATCGTGCACTTCCAGATAGCGAGAGAGCGACGGCACCTCGCCGTCGAGCATGCCGAGGTGACGCATAACGCCCACAGTCCCCGTCAGGTTCTGTTCAATCCATTCCGCTTCGCGCGCGACCCCCCAGCCGAGTCCTCCCACTTCAGCGACGATGCCCGGAATGCCGAACTGCTCGCCGGCGTACCCCAGCGAAGTACGCGGCCCGCGCAGCCCCGAGTGAATCGTCAGGCAGTGCACCACAGGAAAACCGTACGCCAGCGCCATGGCGCGGCTTTGCGACGACACATCGGCCCGTGTGAAGTCGGTCACATAGCTCACATCGGCCATCGTCGCACCCCACCCGCCGACGTGATAGTCGATGATGGCGTGCGACTGGCGCATCAGGTGATCGGCAATCGCGCGCGTCACCTGATTGCTCAGCCACTGATACGGCCCGCCGAAGGTGCGGTTGGCGTCAGGTTCGTCGGCGTTGTCGAGGATGCAGCGGCTGTCGGTCAGAAACGCCACCGGGTTGGCGACGGGCACGGCGAGCACAGCGCCGCGGAGCGTCGCAGGGTCGAGCCGGGCCACCAGCTCGCGGAGAATGAGCGCCGAGAACCACTCGTTGCCGTGCAGCATCGAGAGCAGCAGCAGCGTGGGACCGTCGTGGGCGCCGGCCACCACGTGTGTCGGAATCGTGACCGGGCCTGTGAGATCGTGCGCCACAGGTACATGGACCACCTGATGTGTCCCCGCCTGCACGCGTGTGCCAGCCAGCTGAATTTCAGGCATGCGCGGAATTATACGGGTTCTGCTGGACCCAGCCTGCACACGCCGCCCTTCGCACTGCGCGGCCGGTGGCCGATGCGAAACTCTGCCCGTGGCACAGCCGGCCCTGCCAGCGACGTCGTCCCCCGAGCATGCCGACGGCTTGACCGTCGCAAAGGCCGCAGCCATCGACGTCGAAGGCCGCGCCTGCGGCGCTGGTGGTTCGCATTGCTCGCGGCTGCCGCCCGCGGCCGTGCCTACGGCGTCGGCTTGACCCTGGCGAACGCAGCGGCCATCGACGTGGCGGGCCGTGACGGCGGCGCCGGCCGCTCGTGACGATCGCGGCGCGGCCCTCCACCAGGGGCCGACGGCCGTGCACCGGCCTCGCGTGGCTGACGTTCAATCACCGCCTGCCGCTTCATCGTCAGCGAGACGCAGTGACGCTTGAGATCGACCTCGAGCACGGTGACCGTGACGATCTGCCCGGCCTTCACCACATCGTGCGGATCCTTCACAAAGCGATCGGCCAGCTGCGACACATGCACCAGCCCGTCCTGATGAACGCCGATGTCGACGAACGCACCGAAGTTGGCCACGTTGGTCACGACACCTTCGAGCGGCATGCCGGGCACCAGATCAGACAGCGCATGCACACCGTCCCTGAACACGGCCGTGCGGAACTCGGGCCGCGGATCGCGCCCCGGCTTCTCGAGCTCGCGCAGGATGTCGCGCTCCGTCGGTTCGCCGAACTGCGCATCGACAAACTCGGCAGGCCGCAGCGCCTTGAGCGTGTCGGCACGGCCAATCAGCTCGCGTGGCGCCACGCCCGCACGCGCCGCCATGCGCTCGACCACAGGATAGGCCTCGGGATGCACCGCCGAGGCGTCGAGCGGATTGTCGCCCTGCATGATCCGCAGAAAGCCCGCCGCCTGCTGGAACGTGCGCTCGCCGATGCGTGGCACCTCGAGGAGTGCCTGCCTCGTGCGGAACGGTCCGTGCGCGTCCCGGTGGGCGACGATGTTGCGGACCAGCGATTCCGACAGACCCGAGATGCGCGTCAGCAGCGGCGCCGAGGCCGTGTTCACGTCGGCTCCGACGGCATTCACGCAGTCTTCCACCACGGCATTAAGCGTGCGCGCCAGCTGCACCTGACTCACGTCGTACTGATACTGCCCAACACCGATGGCTTTCGGTTCGATGCGCACCAGCTCGGCGAGCGGATCCTGCAGACGACGGGCAATGGAAATGGCCCCGCGCAGCGACACATCGACCGTGGGAAACTCCTGCGAGGCGAGCGGCGACGCCGAGTAGACCGAGGCCCCGGCTTCCGACACCATCACTTTGGTCAGGCCCGCCTCGGGATACTGCGAAAGAAGGGCTCCCACGAGGGCGTCGGTTTCCCTCGACGCCGTGCCGTTGCCGATGGCAATCAGGCTGACACGGTGCCTGGCGCAGAGGGCCGCCAGTGTTCGCAGTGCCCCTTCCCGATCATTGCGTGGTTCGTGCGGGAACACCGTGGCCGTGTCGAGCAGACGGCCCGTCGCGTCGACCACGGCCACCTTCACCCCGGTGCGAATGCCGGGATCAAGCCCCATCGTCACGCGCGGACCGGCGGGGGCGGCAAGCAGCAGATCGCGCAGGTTCCTGCCGAACACCTGAATCGCTTCCGCCTCAGCAGCCTCACGAATGCGCTGCTCGGCTTCGAGCTCGAGGTGAATCGCCAGCTTGAACTTCCACGTCCACCGCACAGTTTCGCGCAGCCAGGCATCGGCCGGACGTCGACGGTCTTCGACGCCGACGCGCGCCGCGATCCGCCGCTCGGGTTCAGCGGGTGTGCCGGCCGGCAGCCCTTCGTCGGGAAGCACCACCCCGAGGCGCAGCACCCCTTCGTTGCGGCCGCGCAGCAGGGCCAGCGCACGATGCGACGGCGCCTTCGCCATCGGCTCGCTGGCGGCGAAGTAATCAGAGAACCTCACGCCTTCGTCTTCCTTGCCCGGCACTACGGTCGACCGCCATTCGGCTTTCTGCCACAGCAGGTCGCGCAGCGTGCCCAGCAATTCGGCATCCTCGGCCCACTGCTCGACCAGAATCCAGCGGGCCCCCTCGAGCGCTGCCGCCACATCAGGTACACCAGCCTCGGCATTCACATAGGCAGCCGCCGCAGCCTCGGGTTGCTGCGCCGGATCGCTGTAGAGGGTCTGTGCCAGCGGCTCAAGGCCCGCGTCGCGCGCAATCTGTCCGCGCGTGCGCCGCTTGGGCTTGTAGGGCAGATAGAGGTCCTCCAGCCGCGCCTTGGTGTCAGCCGCACGCACCAGCGTCTCGAGTTCCGGCGTCAGCTTGCCCTGCTCCCCGATGCCCTTCAGCACGGTCGCGCGACGGTCCTCGAGTTCACGCAGATAGCCCAGCTACTCTTCCAGCGTCCGCAGCTGCACATCGTCGAGGCCACCGGTCGCCTCCTTGCGATAGCGGGCGATGAACGGCACGGTGGCCTTGTCGTTGAGCAGGGCAATGGCCGCATCGACCTGACGGACCTGCACCGACAGCTGGTCAGCAAAGCGTTGGGCAATGGATGTCATACGCGGAAAAACACTGAGGGAAAAAGTGCCGGGCGGCGTGAAGGAAATCAGTCTACCATCTGACGGATGGAGGCCCGATGATCCGCTCCCGCGTGCTGCTGTGCTCCCTGATCGTGCTGACGGCGTCTGTGGCGTCGGCGCAGTTCCGTGCCACGGACGGCGTCACCATCGACGCCCTGGGCGATCCGCAATATTCGACGTTTTCCCTCTGTGCCATCGACCCGGCGACCGGGCAGTCGGGGGCGGCCGTCACGACGCGCGTGCCCTTCGTGGGCCGTGCCGTGCCGTGGGTGCGCGCCGGTGTGGGCGCGGTCTGCACGCAGGCTTCGACGATGGTCGAGTATGGCGTGAAGGGGCTTGACCTGATGGCGAAGGGCGTGGCGCCAGCCGATGCCATCTCGCAGCTGCTGTCGACCGACGCGAACCGCGAGTCGCGGCAGCTCGGCATGATTGACATGCAGGGGCGGGCGGCCGCGCACTCGGGCCGCAACAACGGTGACTGGGCCGGCAGCCGGCAGGGGCGCCACTACACCGTGCAGGCCAACATCATGGTGGGGCCCGAAGTCGTAGAGGCCGTGGCCACCACCTTCGAGGCCCTCGAGTCAACGGGACTGCCGCTCGCCGAACGCATGATTCTGGCAATGGAAGCCGGACAGCAGAAGGGCGGTGACCGCCGCTGGGGCAACCTGCAGTCGGCGGCGATCAAGATTGCCGACCCGAAGGATCCTGGTCGCGGTGGCGATTACATCAGCCTCGCCATCGAGGTCGGCGAGCATGCCGAGCCGGTGGGTGAGATGAAGCGCATTTACTACACCACCGGGCGTCGGCTGGGCTATCGCACCTTCTCACGCATTGAAGGCGCTGATGTCATCGAGCTGAAGCGCATGCTGCATGCGCTCGGCTACTGGCGTCCGTCGCTGGCGCAGTTTGCCGAGGCGCCTGTGATGAATGCGCAGGCCAATCAGGCACTGCGGCAGTCGAACCCGGCCGCGTTCGAGCAGGCCCAGACCGAGGCACGGCGGGCCGCAGCCGCCTATCAGCAGGACTACGCGCGGTTTGATGAAGAGACCGTGGCCGCCGTCGACAAGTTTCGCGAAGATCAGCGCCTCAACTATGCCGGCACGCCACCGGGGCTGGTCGACGAGCGGCTCGTCCAGGCGCTGCGGCGTGCTTACTTCGCCAGGCCGAGGCCGCAGCGCTGACCGGCGGCGAGGCCGCGAGAGGTGTGCGCCTGCACGACCACCGATTGAACGCTGAACGCCCATGACGCACACCGCCCGACCGATGGCCGCGGCACTGCTGGCCGCGACGACGATTGCGCTCGTCGTGAATGCGGTGCTGCAGGTGCTGGTCGACGCGGTGTCGATTCGCGCATTCGGCAGCGGCACCCCGTGGTGGGTGGTGGCCGAACTCCCGGTGCGCGGACGCTGGGTCGTGGCGGCTGCGCTGCTGTGGCTTGTCAGCCCGGTGTTCGATGACAGCCAGCCTGCGACCTCACGAACAGGTACGGCGCGCACCGATCTCGACACAGAGGTCGCGCGCGCGGCGGTGTGGACACGGGTTGGCACGGCCGTCATGCTGCTGCCGCTTGTCTGGGCCACCGCCTCGTGGCTCATCGTCGCGACGCGCATTACCCTGGCGGGTTCGTGGGATATCGAGGGCCGCAGCCTGCTGTCTTCCGAATACTACCAGCGCATGGCCATCGACTGGCTGCCCTGGCTGATGGCTGGGGTCACCATGCGTCGGCTGGCGACGCACATTCACGTGCGCAACGCACCCGCGTATTCAGGCATCCTAGGAACTATGCCGTCACCCGTTCCAGTCAAGGTGTTCAACGCACAGGGTCAGCTGGTCGGCCCGTTCGAGTTCGCGCGCGTCGTACGCACGGAGGCCGAGTGGATCGCCAGGCTGACGCCCGAGCAGTACCGCGTCACCCGCACACATGGCACCGAGCGACCGTTCTGTGGCACCCTGCTCGACAACAAGCGCCACGGCGTCTACTCGTGCATCTGTTGCGGGCTGCCGCTGTTCTCGTCACTGGCCAAGTTCGACTCGGGCACCGGCTGGCCCAGTTTCTTCGAACCGGTCGCCGATGAGAACGTCGCCACAAAGCGCGACACCAGCTACGGCATGGTGCGGGTCGAGATTCTGTGTGCGCGCTGCGATGCGCACCTGGGCCACGTGTTTCCGGACGGTCCGGCGCCGACACATCAGCGGCACTGCGTCAATTCCGAATCCCTGCAGTTCACCGATGTCGATCAGCTGGCGTCGCTTGCGGATCCGGCACTGCCAGCACCAGCAGCCCCCCCAGCAGCACCGTAGCCCCGACGGCCAGCAGCGCACTGGTGAAACCCTCGCTCGACGCCCGCAGTGCCCCCACGAGCGACGGCCCCACAAACCCGCCGATGTTGCCCACCGAGTTGATGAGGGCAATGCCGGCGGCCGCGCCGGCACCCGACACAAACGATGTCGCCAGCGTCCAGAAGGGGCCGAACATCGAGGCCAGGCCGAGCATGGCCACCGACAGGAAGAACAGCGACAGCCACACGCCCTGCACCCACGCGGTCGCCGCGAACCCGAGGGCACTGACAAGGGCCGCCGCGGCAATGTGCCGGCGTCGCTCGCCGGTGGCGTCCGAGTGCCGGGCCGCCGCGACCATGCCGATCGCCCCGGCGACGTAGGGCACGGCGCTCAGCAGGCCAATCTGGAAGGGCGTGCCGGGAAACTGCGCCTGCAGAATCTGCGGAAGGAAGAATCCGAACGCATAGAGAGCCACGGGCACCACAAAGTACACACAGGCCAGCACCCAGAGCCATCGGTGGGTGAAGACGCCTCGCAGTCCGTGCGTCTCACTGGGATGCTGGCGCTGCTCGTCGGCCACCGCGTCGAGCAGGGCCTGCTGCTGCGTTGGAGACAGCCACGTTGCATCGGCCGGCGTATCGGGCAACCAGCGCCACACCACAAGGCCCAGCAGGGCCGCCGGCACGCCTTCCAGCACGAACATCCACTGCCAGCCCGCGAGGCCCCCAGCGCCGTCCAGACCGAGCAGGGCACCCGAGATGGGACCGCCCACGATGCCGGCCGTCACGGTGGCAGTCATGAATGTGGCAATCGTGCGGGCGCGCTCGCGGGCCGGCACCCAGCGCGTGAGGTAGTAGATGATGCCCGGGAAAAACCCGGCCTCGGCTGCGCCCAGCAGGAAGCGCAGCGCGTAGAACGACACCGGTCCGGTCACCAGCATCGTCGCGGCCGAGACGAGGCCCCAGGTCACCATGATGCGTGCAATCCAGCGACGGGCACCGACGCGGGCGAGGATCAGGTTGCTGGGAATTTCGAAGGCGGTATAGCTCAGGAAGAAGATGCCCGCCCCGAGACCGTAGACCGCCGACGACAGGCCCAGCGCCGCATTCATCTGCAGGGCGGCGAAGCCGATATTGATGCGATCGAGATACGCAAAAATGTAGAGCAGGAAGAGGAACGGCACCAGCCGCCGTCGCACGGCGCGGGCGGCCTCGTCCACGACGGCGGCAGGCATCGGCTTTAGCATATCGCTGCGCTGTCGCTGTGCGACCTGCCCAGTCCCATGGTGACGAGCCAAACCTGCGTCGCCTCCTGAGAATTCCTGGCCCCTGGGGGGCATGAGCGCCGGGCGCAGTCGAGGAAGCGATGCCGTCGCGCACGCCCGCGCGCACGTTGCGGTCGCGCGAGAGTGGCCCCGTTCAGGTCACCAGTCCATTCCGGACGGCAAACAGCACGAGTCCTGCCGTATTGCGCACGTCGAGCTTCTGCATGAGGCGCGCCCGATGAGTCTCGACGGTCGCGGGCGAGATGCTCAGCACCCCAGCCGCATCCTTGTTGCTGAACCCTTCGGCAACCAACTGAAGCACCGCCCGCTCGCGCGGCGTCAGCACGTCAAGTCGCGTATCGGGAGCGGGCTGGCCACCGCGCCGGACAAGACCATCCACCAGCGTCGCTGAGACGGCCGGACTGACAAATGTCCGCCCCTGCGTGACCGCATCAAGTGCCTGCAGCAGTTCGACGACGCCCGAACTCTTGGTGACATAGGCCGATGCGCCGGCCTTGAGGGCACGGGTCACGTACGTCTCTTCTGCATGGGCCGACAGCATCACGATATGTGTGGCCGCCTTCTGCTGTGTCAGTTCGCGGGCCGCGTCGATGCCGTTCATGCGCGGCATCACGATGTCGAGCACCAGAACATCGGGCGCAAGTGTGGTGACGCGTTCGACGGCGTCGATGCCGTCGCCAGCCTCTCCGACGACGGTGTATCCCGGGACGTCATCGAGCAGCCGCGCGAGCCCTTCGCGGAACAGCGTGTGGTCATCGGCCAGCACCAGCCTGATGTCAGGCATGGCGACAGGCTCCGTGGCTGCAGGCCGGTGTGCGCACACCGTGGCGGACCATGCGCAACCGCCTGAGCGGCTGGCCCGTGAGGAGATCGGCGTGTCTGATCAGGGTGCCGAACCACTCGACGAGGCGACAGGCAGGTGCGAGGGCCGCTGCGCCGATGGTGACGTAGACGGCACTAAGGTGTTGTGGGACCCATGGCGTCTGACCGACTCCGCGGCGGTCTCGTGCGTGATCCGACCTGTGACTCGACGCGGTGCGCAGGCTCGACACGCCCGCCATGCTACTGCTGATTGGGTCGGAAGACAAAAAGAGCGGGAGGCCGAGGAGAAGGCCTCCCGCTGCAATGGCCCCCGAGCGGGGACCCGTGTCTGTGCAGGGTCACCTGACGGTGACCCGGTCGTGCGTCGTTCGGCCCTGTGACCGCCCGAGGGGCGGCCACAGGATACCGGACGAGGTGTTTACCAGAGGATGCGGCCACCCAGGCGGAGGGTGCGCGGACCGAGGATGTTCGCCGGACGCAGGTAGTTCGCACCTGTCGTCGTGGTGATCGTTTCAGCGGCACTGCTGTTGGTGATGTTGAAGAAGTCGAGGAAGCCACGGAACTTCAAGCGGTTACCGAAGTTGAAGGTGCGGTCCAGGCGGACGTCGAACACCCAGATGTTGTCGTTACGGTTGGCGTTGGCAGCAGTAGCGAAGTAGCTCAGGCCGGGGATGATCAGACCGAACGGGTTGCCGGCCGTCGACGGCACGGCGATCACCCGGGCGAAGTTTGCACCCGACTGATGACGCATGACCGGCGAGATCCGGATGCCGAGAGGCGCATCGTAGCTACCCGTCAGCTTGACGCTCCAGAACGAGGTCTTGACCTGACCCGGTGCGTTGGGATGCTGGTTGCTGCTGCCCGTCACGCCTGTCTGGAAATCATTCAGCCAGGTGTAGGCGGCACCGCCCTGAGCGGACCACTTGTTGCCGTAGCGCTTGTTGAACGAGAACTCGGCCGTGTCATAGCGCGACTGGCGGTCAGGAATGTTCGAGACCCACGAGGTGACAGGGAAGTTCGCGGCCTGCGCCGACGGAAGGCCGAGCAGGTTCAGGACGTCATCGTCGGCGCTGTTGAGCACGCCATCGAGTCCGGGCCCGCGCCATGTGAAGGGCACGGTGTAGGCCGAGGCGGGGCGGTCCCGATTCCACTGGCCCCACAACTGGTCTTCCGTTTTGAACACGTAGCCGGCGCGCACGCCCAGCACGTCAGTCAGCTGCTGTTCGAAGAACAGGCTGGCTTCGTGCGTGAAGGGCTGCTTGATGCCGTTATCGAACCGGACCGCACCGGCGAGCGCGTTCGAGAGGAGAGCCCCCTGTTCACCCGTGTCGAAGCGACGGTTGCCGTTCGTGTCATTCCACTGGTAGGTGATGGTCTTCGACGCCTGGTTGGGGTTGGCGCTGCCGCCGAGGCCCACGCCGGGGTTGTGCCAGAAGAGGCCATAGTTGGCCTTCAGCACGGACCGACCGGTGCCAGAGAAGTCATACGTGGCACCGATGCGGGGCGCGAAGCCGTTCCACGTGTAGAGATTGGTCTGGGCGAAGGTCTGCGCCGGAATGGTCACGGGGCCGTTGGTGCCACCGAGCTGCTGCTGTTCGGGCAGGAAGCCCGAGTAGCGGTCCCAGCGGGCGCCGAGGTTCATCGTGAGGCGGCCGACGTTCCAGGTGTCGGTGAAGAACAGGCCCGTCACGTTGAGCTTCGAGATCGAGAACAGCTCCTCACGCGCATCGAGCGAGTTCACCTTGGTGGCCGTCGGGAAGGCAAACGTCACCTGGTTGCTCACGCCGTTGTTGTAGACGAGGTCGCGATTGCCGCCGAAGCGCTCCTGGTAGCCTTCCCAGCCCGTCTCGAACAGCTGCTCGCCACCGAACTTGAAGGTGTGCGTACCGGCGTTCGTCGTGTCGAGGAAGTAGGTCGCCGCGCCGGTGATTTGCTTGCGCTGGCGGTCGAGCTGCCACTGCTGGTGCGTGCCCTCAACGACGCCGAGGCCCGCATCGCGCCAGTGGAAGCCGGCGCTGCCGTTCGCCGACAGCGGGAAGTAGTAGCCAAACTCACCGTAGCGGGCTTCGACATACAGCTTGTCATTGATCGTCGAGTTCCACTCGCCCTTGTAGACCCAGCTGCCCGAGTTCTGCTTGTTGGTCTGCTGGGCATCGGTGTAGATATAGGTGCCGTACGGGAGGCGGTTCGGCATCAACTTCTGGCCCCACTGGTAATAGCCGATGATCTTGTTCTTCGGGTTCACCTGGTAGGTGAGCTTGCCGATGGGGTTCCAGAGCTTGGTGTTTGAGGTCAGGCTGGCCAGCGGGCCCGTGAAGTTGGGCTGCGCCACCGCGTTGAACTGCTCGCGGTAGGTGCCGAACCACCACAGCTTGTCCTTGACGACCGGGCCGCCCATGTTGATGGCGCGGTCGTAGTAGGTGCTGATTTCGTTGCTGCCCTTGCGGATACCGCGCGCGATGACCGCATCGGGGATGTTCGACGACTGCAGCGAGTTGTTGTACCAGTCGTAGTACAGCTCGCCCGAGAACATGTTGCCGCCCGACTTGGTGATGAACTGGCTCTGCACGCCGGGGTTCGGCATTTCCGCGCCCTGGCCGGTCGTGCCGAGGAAGGCTTCGTCAATCGACGAGTAGTCGAAGTAGAAACCCGCACCGCCCGTGCCTTCCGTCGTGTTGATGCCCTCGATGAGCACGCGCACCTGACCGCTGAGGCCGTAGGCCGAGTAGCCCGTCTGGGTGCCGGCGCGGTTGCCGCCGACGTCGATGCGGGTCATCTGCACCGCCGGGGTCACCGCCAGCAGCGCCCACATGTCACGTCCGTTCGGAATCGACCGCAGCTCTTCCACCTTGAAGTTCTGCTGAATGCGCGTCGCCGACGTGTCAATCACGGGCGAGGCGCCGGTGACCGTCACGGTTTCCTGCAGCGTGGCGAGCGTCAGCTCGACGTTGAGGTTGGCCGTGAAGCCCAGCGAGATTTGCACGCCCTCACGCTTGAGCGTGTTGAAGCCGGCCAGTTCGTACGAGACGGTGTACACGCCCGGGGGCACCGCAGGGAAGCGGTAGTTGCCCGTTTCGGACGTCACGGTGGTCTGCTGACCCAGCATCGCCGGGCTGGTCGCCGAGACCGTCACGCCGGGAAGCACTGCTCCCTGCGCGTCAGCCACGCGGCCCTGAATGGTACCGGTGGTGCTCGCACCGCCGCCCTGTGCCCACGCGCTGACCGCCAGCGCACCCCACATCAGTAGAACAAGCCCCGCCTTGGGGAACGTCATGTCATCCTCCTCACGTTGCCGGTCGCGCGACCAGAACACTCGTACACAGGCCTAGCCAATGGACCGAATGGTCCCGAACTACACAGAAACACGCCTCGGAATTTTCAACCGTTGAGTGACGCCGTGGCAATACAAAGTAGTTGGTATTTACGAGTAGCTATTAATTATTATTTCGCTGGATTGCCCAGTCCCGCTACCGTTCCCGTACTCACCATGGCCGCTGACGTCGCCTCGACCGCCCGCACCTACGACCTCGCTGCCGACCACTTCGACCAGCTGCCGTTCTGGCATACGTTCGGCGAGCGCACCGTGGCCGCCCTCGGGCTCACCCCGGGCCTCACCGTGGTCGACCTCTGCTGCGGCACCGGGGCCTCGGCCCTACCCGCCGCCCGGGCCGTCGGCCCCACCGGTCGGGTGACCGGCGTCGACATCAGCCCCGGCCTCATCGCCGTGGCCCGCACCCGGGCCGCCCAGGCCGGACTGCACCAGGCGACCTTCGAGTGCACCGATGTCACGCACGTCGACCAGCCGCCGGCCAGCGTCGACGCGGTAATCGCAGTCTTCGGGTTGTTCTTTGTCGACGACATGCCCGCTCTGCTGCGCCGGGCCTGGCACTGGCTCGCCCCCGGGGGGGCGATGGCCATCACCACCTGGGGCGATCAGGTGCTCGCGCCCGGTGAAGACTGGTTCTGGGAGGCGGCGCGACGCGAGCAACCCGGCATCGCTACCGCCGGTCACGCGGCCCGCCTCAACACCCCCGACAAGCTGCGCCAGGTCTTCGCCGACGCGGGCCTGCCTCAACCCTCGATCACCCCCGACCGCTGGGAGATGCCCCTCGAATCTCCAGTGGCGTTCTGGCCTGTCATTCTGGGCACAAGCAACCGCCGCACCCTCGAAGCACTGTCGCCCGACGCCCAGGCCCGCGTCCGTGCCGAGGTCACCGCCCGACTCGATGCCGCCCGGGTGTCGGCGCTGACGCTCGAGGTGTTCTACGCCGTCGCCCGGCGGTGCTGAGCCCCCGCATCGCCCCAGCTCACTCGCCACGCCTGGGTCTCGGCCCTGGCGCTCGCGATTCCCTCCGCGCGCGTGCCGCGTGTCACCGGCGACGATCTGCAGACCGCGACTCAGCGAGAAGCCATCCGCGTGCGAGCCGCGCGTCCGAGCCGGTCGGGAGCCCCTGCCGACGCGCGCCCCCTCAGACACGCCGTCCGCCACCGCACTCCTCGGGACATTCACCGCAGCGGCGGGGCCGAGGCAGGCGGTCGCCGATGTCGCGTGGCCTCCTCATAGGCCGCGCCCAGTTGGAACAGCGTCGCCTCATCCCACGGACGGCCGAAAAACGTCAGGCCCGCCGGCAGCTGCCCGCCCCGCGTGTAACCCATCGGCACCTGCAGTGCAGGAAAGCCCGTGGTCGGCGAGAACAGCTGGCTGTTGTCGCCGTGAGGCGTGTTCAGGTCACCGATGAGCCGCGGCGGGTTGCTCCACGTCGGATACACGAAGGCATCAAGTCTGAGCCGCGTCATCGTCTCGAGCACGGCGTCGCGCATCCGCGCACGATAGGCCCGGTCCGCCTCGCACTCCGGCGTGTCGGGCCCGTGCGCCGGGCCCTGCTCGGTCTGCTCGAGCTGCCGCCGCACCGAGGGATGAAAGCGCCCCGAGGCCACAATCTCGCTGAGGCTCTTCACCGGCACCCGGTCACCGTGGCTCGCCAGATAGCGGTTGATGTCGTACTTGAAGCCGCCACAGGGCTCCATCCCCTGCGGACGCCTGATGGCCGAGAGGCCCTCCACCGTCGCCGGGTCGACGACCACCGCTCCCGCACGCTCGAGATCAGCCAGGGCCTGCCGGAACACCGCCACGGCCTCGGCATCCATGTCGGGCCGTTCATACGCCTGCCGCAGCACACCGATGCGCGCCCCTTTCAGCCCGTCCGCCCGCAGGCCCGCCACATAGTCGGGCACGGGGTGGCTCTGTGCGGCGCGCGTCACCGGATCGTCGGGATCGTTTCCCGCCACCACCTGAAACACCCGCGCCACATCCTCGACCGTGCGTCCCATGGGACCGGCAATATCGGCCCACAGGTTGAGCGGCATCACCCCCGCCCGGCTCGTCAGCCCCATCGTCGAGCGCATGCCGACCAGCGCCTGATGCGACGAGGGTCCGCGAATCGAGTTGCCGGTGTCACTGCCGAGGCCAATCAGGCCGAAGTTCGCGGCGACCGCCGCTGCGGTGCCGCCGCTCGACCCGGCCGTCACGCGGTCGAGGGCATAGGGATTCTTCGTGTAGCCCGGCAGAATCGAGCTCACGGTTTCGTACGGCGTAAACGCCCACTCGGCCATGTTCGACTTGGCCAGCACCAGCGCCCCGGCCGCCTTCACGCGAGCCACCTGAAAGGCATCCTTCACCGACACGAATCCCGCCAGCGCCAGCGACCCGTTGGTCGACGGCAGGTCGCGCGTCTCGAAGTTGTCCTTCACAATCATCGGCACGCAGTGCAGCGCGCCCATCGACTCGCCCGCCCGGCGGCGTGCATCGAGCGCCCGGGCCTCGTCCACCACCCGCGGGTTGACCAGCACCAGCGCATTGATGGCCGGGCCCTGCTTGTCATACGCCTCGATGCGGCGCAGGTAGTACTGCACCAGCGCCTCGCACGTCAGTCGGCCGGCCCGCATCTCTCCGTGGACGGCCGCAATGGTGGTTTCCTCGATGGGCACGGGTGTCGGCAACTGTCGCTCAGCCCCGGCAACCCCAGGGGCCGGCCCGACCCCAGCCAGGCCCGCCACCAGCCCGACAGCCACCAGCGTCCCCGCCACCCACCGCCTACCGCACCTGTTCCTGCTCTGCATGCGCCCCACTCTACACCGCCGGCGCGGCCCCCTCTGCTAACATCCGCGCTATGCGCTCTCTCGTCCTCGCCCTCGTGCTCACCACCACGACCCTGCAGGCGTCACAGCCCCCGGCCGCCCCCGACTGGACGACGCTCGATGCGGAAACGCTCGCGCACTTCCAGGCCATTGTCCGCATGGACACCACCGACCCGCCCGGCGGCGAAAAGCCGGTGGCCGACTATCTCGTCGGCGTGCTGCGGAAGGAGGGCATCGAGGTGCAGACCTTCGAGCTCGAACCCGGCCGCACCAACGTGGTCGCGCGACTCAAGGGCACAGGCGCGAAGAAGCCGCTGCTGCTGATGGCCCACACCGACACGGTGAACGTCGATGCGAAGAAGTGGTCGTACCCGCCCTTCAGCGCCGAGCGGAATAGTGGCTACATCTACGGACGCGGCACGATCGACGACAAAGATAACGTCGTCGCCTCGCTCATGACGATGGTGATGCTCAAGCGGCGGAATGTGCCGCTGACCCGTGACGTGATCTTCCTGGCGGAAGCCGGCGAGGAAGGCACCACGCGCGTCGGCATCAACTTCATGGTCGAGCGGCACTACGGCGCCATCGATGCCGAATACTGCCTGGCCGAGGGTGGCAGCGTCACGCGCACCGGCGGGCAGGTCAAGTTTGCTTCGGTGCAGACGCTCGAGAAGATTCCCCGTGCCCTCTCGGTGACTGCGCGTGGCCCGGCCGGTCACGGGTCGGTGCCGCTCGAGAACAACGCCGTCGCGCGCCTCGGTGAGGCCGTCGGCGCCATTGCCACCTGGACACCGCCGATTCGCCTCAACGAAACCACCGCGTCCTACTTCAAGCGCCTCGCCGGCATCTCGTCGCCCGAGGAAGCGGCACGCTACCGCGACATCCTGAGCCCTGACCCGAACGTCAGCGGACCGGCCGACCGGTACTTTCGGAAGAACGAGCCGCGCCACTGGTCGACGCTGCGCACGTCACTGTCGCCCACGATCATTCAGGGGGGCTATCGCGTCAATGTGATTCCCTCGGAAGCCACCGCCACCATCGACGTGCGCACCACGCCCGATGAAGACCCGGCGAAGTTCCTCGAACTGGTGCGCCAGGTCGTCAACGACGAGAACGTCACGGTCGAGTGGGCCGCGCGCGATGTGCGGCCCGGCACCGGCAACGCCAACCTGTCGTCCGATGCCTTCCGCGCCATCGAAGCCAACCTCACGCGCCACTACCAAGCCGTCACCCTGCCGACGATGAGCACCGGGGCCACCGACATGGCCTACCTGCGCGCGAAGGGCATGCAGTGCTACGGCGTGGGCCCGGCCACGGACACCGAAGACGGGCCCCTCGGCTTCGGCGCGCACAGCGATCAGGAACGCATCCTCGAAAGCGAGCTGTATCGCTTTGTGCATTTCCTCTGGGATACCGTCAACGACATCGCGGCGCGCTGAGGATTCCGCATCATGCGTCTCACGCCTCTGACTCTGCCCCTCGCCGTTATGACCCTCGTGTCCTGTGGTCCCGTGCAACCGACTCCGCCACCCATCACCTATCCGCCCACGGCGAAAGGCGATGTCATCGACACGTATCACGGCACGCAGGTGCCCGATCCGTATCGCTGGATGGAAGACCTCGACGCCACGGCCGTCGCCGAGTGGGTCGCGGCCCAGAATGCGGTCACCGATCCCTATCTCGCGGCGCTGCCGCTGCGCACCTCGCTCAACGCGCGCCTCACCGAGCTCTGGAACTACCAGCGCGTCGGCCTGCCCACGCGCGAAGGCGGCACGTACTTCTACGCGAAGAACACCGGACTGCAGCGCCAGTCGGTGCTCTACACACGCACGGCCCTCGACGCCGAGCCGACGGTCGCCCTCGACCCCAACGTCATTTCTCCGGATGGCACGACGTCACTCGCGCAGTATGCGCCGTCGCCCGACGCCGCGCACCTCGCCTACGCCCTGTCGGAAGGCGGCGCCGACTGGCAGACGCTCAAGGTGCGGAACCTCGCATCAGGGCAGGATCTGCCGGACGAGGTGAGGTGGATGCGCTTCTCAGGCCTGTCGTGGACGAAGGACAGCAAGGGCTTCTTCTACTCACGCTATCCCGAGCCACCGAAAAACAAGGTGCTCGAAGCGGCCCTCTCCGGTCAGGCCCTGTACTACCATCGCATTGGCACGCCCCAGAGCGACGATGTGCTCGTCTACGAGCGGAAGGACCTTGCCTCGTGGCTCATCAACGGTCTGGTGACCGAAGACGGTCGCTATCTGCTCATCACGATGGCCGAAGGGTCGGGCAACCAGAATCGCCTGTATTACGCCGACCTCGGCACGGGCCGGGTCCCGAACCTCTCCGCACCCGTGCGTCCGCTCATCGAGACGGACGATGCCGAGTTTGCGCCGATCGGGAACCGAGGCAGCGTGCTGTATCTGCGGTCGGATAAGGACGCCCCGAACCGCCGCGTCATCGCCATCGACGTTACCAACCCGGCCCCCTCGGCGTGGATGACCATTGTCCCCGAGCAGAAAGAAGCGCTCGAAGCCGTCGCGCTCATCGGCGGGCGCATCGTCGCCCAGTATCTGGTCGATGTGCAAAGCCGCCTGACACTCTTCGGCCTCGATGGTGCGCCGCAGGGGGACATCGCCCTGCCGGGCGTCGGCACCGTGGCCGGACTCAGCGGCCGCGAGGATGCCCCGGATATCTGGTACGGCTTCAGCGCGCCCCTGACGCCATCCACCGTGTATCGCTACGACCCCGACACGCGGCAGTCGCAGGCGTTCGAGGCACCGACCGCCCCCATCGATCCGTCGCGCTACGAAACGCGTGCGCTCTTCGCCACATCGAAGGACGGCACGCGGGTGCCGTTTTTCCTGACCGCACGCAAGGACCTGCCCACCGATGGCAGCAACCCGACGATGCTGTACGGCTACGGCGGTTTCTCGATTTCCACGACGCCCACGTATCGCGCCGACGTGCCGGCCTGGCTCGAACTGGGCGGCGTCTGGGTGACCGTCAGCATGCGCGGCGGAGCGGAATACGGTGAGGCCTGGCATCAGGCGGGCATGCTCGATCGCAAGCAGAACGTGTTTGACGACTTCATCGCCGTCGCCGAGCATCTGATTGCGGAGAAGATCACGTCACCGGCGAGGCTCGGTGTGATGGGGGGCTCGAACGGCGGACTCCTCGTCGGCGCGGTCGTCAACCAGCGGCCTGACCTGTATGCCGTGGCACTGCCGGCCGTCGGCGTGATGGACATGCTGCGCTACGAGCGTTTCACGGGCGGCCGGTTCTGGGTGAGTGAATACGGCTCAGCGCAGAATGCCGCGCAGTTCCCGTTCCTCATCAAGTACTCGCCGGTGCAGAACGTCAAGGCCGGCACGTGCTATCCCGCCACGCTGGTGACGACGGCCGACCACGATGACCGCGTGGTGCCGAGTCACTCGTTCAAGTATGCCGCTGCGCTGCAGGCCGCGCAGTCATGCCCGCGTCCCACGCTGATCAGGGTCGAGGTGTCGGGGTCGCACGGCTATCGTCCCACCGACAAGCTCATTGCCGAGCGTGCCGACCAGTGGGCGTTTGCCGCGGAGGCCATGGGCATCAGGGGACAGTGACGCGCAGTTCGTTCGAGACTGCACCGCGTCCGCACGCCGTGTCGGCCAGCACCCTGATGAAGTAGGTGCCCGAGCCCACCTGGGCATCGAGCTGCGTGGTCAGCCCGATCGGGCCGCCGTAGAAAGACGATGACCCGGACGTAGGGCCGGCCTGGATGGTGAAGCCGGTCACCGATGCACCGGCGGGCGTGTTCCAGCGCAGGCTGATCAATCCGTTCACCAGTCCGCCTGACAGCACGGGAGCCGCCGTGCAGGACGCGATCGTAAAGGACGCCTCGGGAGAGAGCCCGCCGGCACCCGCCACGCTCTGTGCGAACACTCGTGCGTAGTAGGTGCCGGGGGTGAGGTCACCGGCGACCGAAGTCACAACGCCCACCGGGCCGCTGAAGATGTTCGACGCGCCCGGGGCTGTGCCCACCTGCACGACATAGGTCGTCGGCATCCCGCCCTCCGTAGGCGTATTCCAGAACAGCGACACGCGGCCACCGACGGTCGTCGCTGCCATGCCCGACGGTGCCCCGGGCACGCCACCGACGCGCGCAGACACTTCGCTGCTTATCGTGCCGTTTCCACCAGCGTTCCGGCCGAAGACGCGCAGGAAATACGTGCCACTACCCACGGGCCCGGACACGGCGGTCAGCTGACCGACGGTGTTGTCAAACAGGTTGGATGCTCCCGACGCCGTACCGGCCTGCACCCAGTAGTCCGTCACGGGCTGCCCCGTCGCAGGCGGTTCCCACGACAGAAACAGGGTGTTGCCGGCGGCACTGGCGGCGACATTGCGGGGGGCCCCGGGCACGGACGTCGTCAGCGACTGACGGAAGCTGGCCACGGTGGCAAACGCCTCCTGCTGTGACCGGGCGTTGTTCTGCTGGGCCGTGCCCGTGACCGCGCCGAACTCGGCGGTGGTCACCTGCGGGTTCGACAGGTTCAGCACGCGCGCCGTGCTGCCGGTCGGGCACACGTAGGCCATGATCGACCGGAACTGCGGCGCACTCCCGCCGCATCGCTTGTACCCGAAGCTGTAGGCACGGAAGGAATCTGTCGGCAGACCATCCGGGAAATCCTCGAGTGAATGTTCATTGCCGAAGTTGTGCCCAATCTCGTGCGTAAATGTGTACTGCGCCAGACACGTGCGCGCCGTCACGCCGTGGGCAAACGACACAGCGGGACCCAGCCATGCGATGCCGCATGTGCCCTGAACGACATTCGCCACAATCAAATGCATCAGGTCAGCACCGGTCGTGTTCCGCATCGTCGCGACAGCCGCGGAGTTGGTGAAGTTCCTGAGATCGTCGAGCATGTCGCTCGTGCTCTGCACCAGCGGCGTCTCCGACATACCGACGAGCCGCACGCGCCCGGCCATGCCGCTGCGGCTGTAGGCCGTGTTCGAGTTGGCGATGGCGGCCGCGACTTCGGCCTGCATGAGGGCCGTGCTGCCGGCGTTCACGCGCGCCTGCGCGGTGTAGTAGACGTAGATGTCGACCAGCGGCTCGCCGTCGCGTGAGACGTCACCCGCGGCCCGCACCGCAGCAGCGGCCTCGGCGCGCGCGCGTGCCTGCAGCACGTCGCTCGCCGAGAGACTGACAGCGCCGCTTCCTGAGTCGGCGGCCAGCGGATCGGGCCAGGCCGGATCTGCGGCGGGCACATCACGGGCGCGCTCATTCTGCCGCACCGGCGGTGCCTCGCGGCCAAAGGTTGAGGCATCGAGCTCACTCACCTCGACGATGCCTCCAGTGCCCGAGAGCTGGAACAGCCGACCGCCCGTCTGCACGACACCGGTCAGCACATCGTCTTTCCACGTGAGGGCCACGTGACTGCTGCCCTCGCCAGCGACGTGTCCGACCCAGGTGTCAAAGCCCTGACTGGTCGACTCGGTGCGTTCGACGTCGGCCTCCACCGCCACATCATCGAAGAGTGCCAGTGACAGCGATGCTGCAGGACCGCGATCAGATGAGGCGAGCGCATCAGCCAGACGGTCGAACCGCACGCGCCACGCCTGACTGCGCTCGACTCTCGGTCCGCCGTCAGTGCGCTCACGGGCCGGTCTCGACGCAGGCAGCACGTTCCCGGTGAGTGGCTCAAACACGTCGAGCCGCCCCTGCGCCGAGGCCGATGGCGGCAGCAGCAGGCACAGCATCACCAGACCCGAGACTCCGAGGCTCACAGCACGGCGGCGCGGCATCATCCATGCAGTGTGCCCCATCTGACGATATTTCCGCCACACGGATCCCGGCTCAACGTGTTCTCACGGTGGTCTCATGCCGTCGTGATACAACCCGGGTGCCATGACCTTCCGACTCGGCTTCCTCGTAGTAGTGGCGATGACAGCTCTGTGGGTGATTCCGTCCGGGGTGAGCGCACAGCCGGCCCCCGCGGCCCTGACGCTGTCAGATGCCCTGACGCGGGCGCGCCGCGAGGCCCCGGAACTGGCCGCCAGCCAGGCACGCATCGAGGCCGCGCGTCTGGCCGTGCCCGAGGCCGGCCGCTGGCTCAATCCGACCGCCGAGTTCCGCGCCGAGAATATGCTCTCCGGGGTGTCGCGGACGCGACTGCCCCTCGATGTCTTCGCCGAAGTCACACAGGTCGTTGAACTCGGCGGCAAGCGCGCCGCCCGGCAGCGCCTTGCCGATGCGGGTCGGGCCTCGGAAGAGGCGGCCCAGCCGCTCATCTGGCTGGCGGTGCAGCGCCAGGTCATCGCCGACTATCTCGACGCCCTGCGCCACCGCGATCGCACCGCCACCCATGAGGCCCAGCGCACGGACCTGACCGAAGCCGTACGGGTGCTCGACCGTCGCGTGACGGTGGGCGTCACGGCCGAAGCCGAACTGCTGCGCATGCGCACCGAACTGGCCCGCGCCACGGTCGAGGCCACGCGCAGCGGCATCACGGCGCGGCGCGCCCTCTCACTGCTCGCCGCACGCACCGGGGCCGAGGTCGGCCTCGAGGCGCTCTCGATGCCCGGCATGCCTGTGCTGCCAGACACCACAGTCGACGCCGCTCTCGAGCGACGACCCGATGTGCTGGCGGCGCGGCAGACGGTCAACACCTCCGTACAGATTCTGCGCCTTGAAGATGCGCGACGTGTGCCCGACCCTGCGGTCAATGCCGGCTACAAGCGCACGGCCGGGTTCGACACGGCCCTCATGACCTTCACCCTGCCGCTGCCACTCTTCAACCGCAACCAGGCCGCGCGCACGCTGGCCCTCGGTGCGGTCAACAGCGCCCGTCAGGAACTGGCGGCCACCGAACGTCGCGCCCGCGGTGAAGTCACCGCGACGCGCCTCGTGGCCGAGCGGCTCATCGCCCATGCCCGCGAGCTGCAGACCACCCTCGTGGCGCCCGCGCTTGCCGCTCGCGATGCCGCCCGTGCTGCCTTCGCCTCGGGGGCGCTGGATGTGATGCGCCTGGTCGACGCCGAGCGTGTCTACACCGACGCCCGACTGGTTACGCTCGAAATTGAGGTCGATGCCCTCGCCGCTGCCATCGAGGCCCGGCTGTCGGCTGGAGAGGATCCGCTGCCATGACATACCCGCTGACCCGCACCGCCCTGGCCCTGGCCCTGGCCCTGATCGGCCTCACCGTCGCCTGCGGAGGCGGAGGCGTGGCCGACACGGAGACCGACACCCCGAACGCCAGTGCCCCGCGCACCTCGGTCGACGTGAGCGAGGCCGATGCCACCGCCGCCGGCATCACCGCTGCCGCCGTGCGCCTCATCGAACGCAGTGAACCTCTCACCGTTCCGGGTACGGTCGGGTTCGACGAACGGCGCGTTGCCCGCATCGGCGCACGCGTCGAGGGCGTCGTCGACGATGTGCGGGTGCAGGTGGGTGAACGGGTAACGGCAGGGGCAGTGCTGGCACACCTGCACAGCCACGCCACGCACGACGCCTGGGCCGCCTACTTCACCGCCATCAGCGGACGCCGCCGCAGCGAGACCGGGCTGGCCTATGCGCGCACGGCCGAATCGCGGGCGGCACAGCTCGTCAGGGACAAGGCTCTGTCGCCCCAGGAACTCGAACGGGCACAGACCGAGCGACAGGCCGCCGAACAGGCCCTGCGCGCGGCGCAGGCGGAAGTCACGCGCACCGAACAGGAACTGCGCCACTACGACATCGTGCCGCGCGAAGATGCCGACCCGGTCACCAACGACGAAGTGCCAGTCACGGCGCCGATCGCCGGTTCGGTGATCGAGCGCCTGATCACGCCGGGGGCCGCCGTCACGCCCGGTACACCGCTGCTTGTCGTCGCCGATCTCAGCCGGCTGTGGATCACCGCAGAGATCGACGAGGCCCGCATCGGCCGCATCGTCACGGGACGTGAGGTGACGATCACCACGCCGGCCTATCCCGGCGAATCATTCACGGGCACGCTGGCCGCCGTCGGCGATGTCATCAATCCAGAGACACGCCGCGTCACCCTGCGCATCGAGGTGCCGAATGCCGATCGGCGCCTCAAGCCGCAGATGTTCGTGACCCTCACACTCGGGGCCTCAGCCCCGCGTCGCGTGGCCGTGGTGCCCTCCGCTGCCGTGCAGTCCCTGGAAGGGGAAACCGTAGTGTTCGTCCGCGCCGCGCCCAACCGCTACGACCGCCGGTCGGTGCGCGTCGGCACCGATCTCAACGGCGAAATCGAAATTGTCGACGGCCTGCGCGAGGGCGACATGGTCGCGACCACCGGGGCCTTCCTGCTCAAGTCCGAGCTGTCGAAGCCCGCCGGCGGCGAGGAGGAATAGCGTGGGCCTCGTCGAGCGCTTCGTCAACGCGACCCTCGGCCAGCGCGCCTTCGTGCTGCTGGCGCTGGCCATGCTGATTGTGACCGGCGTCTTCGCGTTCCGCGATCTGTCGGTGGAAGCCTTTCCCGACCTGACGAACAATCAGGTCGTCGTCATCACCGAGGCGCCCAGCCTGGCGGCCACCGAGGTCGAGCAGCGGGTCTCGTATCCGATCGAGACGGTGCTCATGGGCGTGCCCGGTGCGCAGGAGGTGCGATCACTCTCGAAGTTCGGGTTGTCGATCGTCACCGTTGTGTTCCGTGACGATGTGGCCACCTATTTTGCGCGCCAGCTGGTGACCGAACGGCTGGCCGATGTGCGGTCGCGCATCCCCGAGGGCCTGCAGCCCGTGCTCGGCCCGGTCGCCACGGCCTTCGGCGAAATCTACCAGTATGTCGTCACCGGCGAGGGCATCGACCCGATGGTGGCCAAGACGACGCACGACTGGGACATCCGCAACCGGTTGCGCTCGATCACGGGCGTGAGCGAGATCAATTCGTGGGGTGGCCTGACCAAACAGTTTCAGGTGATCGTCGACCCGGTGCGGCTCGAGAAGCACGGGCTGGCGCTCGGCGACGTGCTGCAGGCCGTGGCTGACAGCAACCAGTCGTTCAGTGGAGGCTTCATCGAGTATCAGTCGGAACGCTACACCGTGCGCGGCGTCGGCCTGCTCACGGGGCTGTCCGACCTCGAGCGGGTCGTGCTCAAGTCGCCCGGCGGCAGCCCGGTGCTGCTGCGTGATGTCGCTACCATCACCGTGGCGCCGATGCCCCGCAACGGTGCCGTCACACGCAACGGCCAGGGTGAAGTGGTGGGGGGCATGGTCATCATGCTCAAGGGCGAAAATGCCCTCGACCTGTCAGACCGCGTGCGCGCACGTATGGACGATATCGCCGCGTCGCTGCCTCAGGGCATGCGCATCGAAAAGTTCTATGACCAGCGTGATGTCATCGACCGCACCACGGCAACGCTCACCGGAAACCTGCTCGAGGGCAGCCTGCTCGTGGTGGTCGTGCTGTTCTTCTTCCTGCGCGACGTGCGGGCCGCCCTCATCGTCGCGGCCGTCATCCCTTTGTCGATGCTCGTCGGCTTCATCGGCATGCGCCTGTTCGGCGTCTCGGCCAACCTCATGTCGCTCGGCGCCATCGACTTCGGCCTGCTGGTCGATGGCGCCGTCGTGATGATGGAGAACTTTGTCAGGCGCCGGTCGCACGTCGGCGATCGGCTGGCACACGCCGCCGGCGAGCATGCCGCGGAGGCCCGCCTCGCGCTGTTCCGCGGCGCGGCCATCGAAGTGGCACGCCCCGTGCTGTTCGGCGTGCTCATCATCATCGCGGTCTACCTGCCGATCTTCACGCTCAAGGGGCTCGAGGGGAAGATGTTCCGCCCCATGGCCATCACGGTCTGCTCGGCACTCTTCGGGTCGCTGCTGCTGTCGCTGACCGGCGTGCCCGTCGTCTCGTCGTTCCTGCTGCGGCTGGAGGGCCACCATGCCGAGGAGCCCTGGTTCGTCCGCGTGCGCCAGGCCTACGAGCGCCTGCTCGCCGGCTGCATGCGCCGCAGCGCGGCGACGGTCGCCACCGCGCTGGTCGTCGTCTCGGTGGCGCTCGCGTCGGTGCCGTTCCTGGGCACCGAGTTCATGCCGAAGCTCGACGAAGGGTCCATCCTGATCGAAACGCGCAAGCTGCCCTCGGTCTCGCTCGAAGAATCGGTGGCCATCTCGACGCGCGTCGAGCAGATCCTGCTCCGCGACTTCAAGGAGGTCTCGCAGATCGTCACCAAGATGGGCCGCCCTGACCTGGCGACCGAGGCCATGGGCATCTATCAGGGTGACGTGTATGTGCTGCTGCATTCGGAAGACTCGTGGGAAAGCGGACGCACCAAGGAGGCCCTGATCGACGCCATGGCCGCCTCGCTCGCGCACGTGCCCGGGCTGTCGGTCAACTTCACCCAGCCGATGGCGATGCGCCTCGACGAGGTCGTGTCCGGCATCAAGGCCGACGTGGCCGTCAAGGTCTTCGGGCCCGACTCGGCGGTGCTCGAGCGCATCGGCGCGCAGGTGCTCTCGGTGGTCGAGGGGGTCAGCGGGGCCGCCGATGCACAGGTCGAAATCCTGTCGGGAGCCGCCCAGCTCGAGATCACGCTCGACCGCGACGCCATTGCCCGCTACGGCCTGCACGTCACCGATGTCCAGGAGGTGGTCGAAGCCGCGATCGGGGGCCGTCGCGCCAGCGAGCTGCTCGATGGGGCGCGCCGCTTTCCGATTGTGATCCGCTATCCCGCTGGCGCACGCGAAAGCGCCGAGACCATCGGCGCCCTGACGGTGACCGCCCCCGGCGGTGCACGCGTGCCGCTGAGCCGGCTCGCCCGCATCCGTCTTGCGGCAACCCCCGAAGCCGTCACCCACGAGAATGCCGAGAAGCGCCTCGTCGTCCAGACCAACGTGCGCGGTCGCGACGTCGGCAGCTTCGTGGCCGAGGCGCAGCGCCGTCTCGCCACCGAGATCACCATCCCGTCGGGCTACTACATCACCTGGGGCGGCCAGTTCGAGAACCAGCAGCGCGCCACGGCGCGACTGGCAATCGTGGTGCCGCTGTCGCTGGCCATCATCTTTCTGCTGCTGATGGTCACCTTCGGCAAGGTGCGCTGGTCGCTGCTGATCTTGCTCAACGTGCCGTTTGCGGCCGTGGGCGGCATCGCCGCGCTGTGGCTGCGCCAGCTCAATCTCAACCTGTCGGCGTCGGTGGGTTTCATCGCGCTCTTCGGCGTCGCGGTGCTCAACGGGGTGGTGATGCTCGCGGCCATCAAGGCCCTGCGCGAAGAGGAAGGGCTTGACGTGCACGCCGCCACCCTCGCGGGCGCCGCCACCCGGCTCAAGCCCGTGCTGATGACCGCCACGGTCGCGGCCATCGGCTTCATGCCCATGATGCTGTCGCAGGGGGCCGGTGCCGAGGTGCAGCGTCCCCTGGCCACCGTCGTCGTCGGGGGCATCATCACGTCGACCCTGCTGACGCTGATTGTGCTGCCCACGGTGTACGACATGATGGAACGGCGCATCGCCCGTCGCGAGGCGCGGACGACCCCCTGACCTCATGCGCATACTCGTCGTCGAGGACGACCCGGAGATCAGCCGCTTTCTCATCCGCGGCCTCACGGAAGAGCATCACAGCGTGGTGCTGCGTACCGACGGCCACGATGTGGCCGCACTGGTCGCCGCCGACGAGTTCGATGCCATCGTGCTCGATATCATGCTGCCTGGCCAGGACGGGTTTGCCGTCTGCCGGGCCGTGCGCCACGCAGGCCTCGACACGCCCATCATCATGGTGACGGCGCGCGATGATGTGCGCGACCGCGTGACGGGTCTCGATGAAGGCGCCGACGATTACCTGACCAAGCCCTTTGCCTTCGATGAGCTGCTCGCACGCCTCAGGGCACTCGCCCGGCGGGGACGCACGCGGCACCTGACGCACCTGCTGCACTATGGCCCGCTCACCGTCGACCCGGTGGCCCACACCGTCGCCGTCGACGGCTACGCGCTGCCGCTGACCGCCACCGAATACCGGCTGGCCAAGTTCCTCGTGCGGCGCGCCGAGGCCATCGTCACGCGCGACCAGCTCGCGCAGCATGTGTGGGGCGGCGCCTACGACCCGCTGTCGAACAACGCCGATGTGTATGTGGGCTACCTCCGCCGCAAGCTGCAGGCCCACACCGCAGACCCGCTGATTCACACCGTGCGCGGGCTCGGCTATATGCTCAAGCGGCAGGTCCCGGCCTCATGATCCATCCCGCGTGGCCCACCGGATTCCGTGCCCGCCTGACGCTGCGCTGGACGATCGCCGCCGGTGCACTCATCGGCCTGGCCAACATCGCCATCTATGCGGCTGCGCACACCTACGTCTACCGTTGGTTTGACCACAACGTGCGCACCATCGGCGCAACGGAAGCCGCGTCATCGACGGACGGCAGCGAAGGCGTCCACCTGCACGAGCGCGCCTTCGATCAGCTCGAGGGCGGCGCGTTCACGGAAAAGTTTGTGCAGATCTACGATCGGCGGGGCCGACTCGTGCTGGCCTCGTCGGCGCTCGGGCCTGACAGCACCACACTGCCGCCCGCGACACTTGCCGACGCGTTTACCGGACGGACGCCGATGCTCTGGGTGCGTGTCCTGGGCCGCAACGCGCGCGTGGTGGTGCTCACCGAAACGCGCGATGCCGACGCCTATGCTATCGCCGTCGGTCTGTTCGCCGACGATGTGCAGGACGGGCTGGCCAGTCTGGCGTGGCTGCTGCTGGGGGTCTGGCTCGTGTCTATCGCAGCGACGTCGGCGATTGGCGCCTCACTGGCCTCGCAGGCGCTCGACCCGGTGGCGCGCATCACCGACCGCGCCGCCTGGATTGCCCGGGGCAACTTCGACGCGCGCCTCGACCTGCCGACCGTGCAGGACGAGCTGGGCCGCATGACACAGCTGCTCAACTCGATGCTCGATCGGCTGCAGCACGCGGTCGAAGCCAATCGCCGCTTTGCCGCGGATGCCTCGCACGAGCTGCGGGGACCGCTGACGGCCATGGCCGGCGAGCTGGATGTGGCCCTGAGACATCCGCGTACTGCAAAGAGCTATGCCGAGACGCTACAGCATGTGCGCGGCCGCGTCGCATCGCTGACCGAGCTGACGGAAGACCTCATTCTGCTCGTACGTTCGCAGGAAGGGTCACGCGATGTGGTGCTGCGCGAGGTTGCGCTGACGCCCCTCATCACCGACGCCTTTGCTAGGGTCAGCCCGCTGGCCGAGGCACGCAGCGTACGGCTGTCTCACGACATTCCGGACGGCGTGCACCTCTACGCCGACCCCGCCCTCATCACCCGCGTCCTCGACAACGTGATCGCCAACGCGGTGCTCTACAACCGCGACCAGGGAGACGTGCGCGTGTCGACCCGCGTGGACGAGCCCGAGGGCGACGCGTGGGCCACGCCGCTCGTCATCGTCGAGGTGTCAGACACGGGCGCGGGCATTCCCGCCGACGAACAGGAACGGATTTTCACGCGTTTTCACAGGCTCGACCAGTCGCGCGCGCGGCATACCGGCGGCAGCGGACTCGGACTCGCCATCTGCCGGGAGGTGCTGGGCCTGCTCGGCGGCAGCATCCGCGTGGCTCGCAGCGACGCGACCGGCACCACGCTCGAAGTGCGCATGCCCGGCGTCATACTGCCCGTCACTGCGACCGTCTGACTCGCCGCATCCACACCCGTACAGAAGTATTACAGTCACGCGGCGGCCGCCTTGCTACCGTTTGGCGTATCTATGGAACGCTTCGACGCTGCTCGTATCTATGGTCGCCGGTTCTCGAACGGAATCAACTGGGGCACCAGCATCGCCATGGCGGCGTATCACGTGGGGGCGGCCGCCGCGCTCTTTTTCTGGGACAGCGGTGCGTTCCTCGTCGCTGCCCTGCTGTATTACGTGTCCCTCAGCTGGGGCATCGGGATGGGCTACCACCGCCTCCTGACCCATCGGGGATACAAGACGCCTCGGTGGGTGGAGTACTTCCTGACCCTCTGCGGAATGCTGGCCCTCGAGGGTGGCCCCATTTTCTGGGTGTCGACTCACCGCATTCACCACCAGCACTCGGACCACGACGGTGATCCCCACACGCCGCACGAAGGCACCTACTGGGCGCACGTCGGCTGGGTCCTCAGCGGCCGTTCGCTGCATCACGATGCGGACATGCTGAGCCGGTATGCCCCCGACCTGGCTAGAAATCCGGTCCATGTGGCCTTCACGCGCTGGCACTGGATACCCCAGGTCGTGGTCGGACTGTTGCTGCTGGGGCTGGGTGGCGTGCCATATCTGCTGTGGGGTACGTTTTTCCGCACCACATTCGGTCTCCACGCCACATGGCTGGTCAACTCGGCGAGCCACCTCTGGGGTTCGCGCCGGTTCCAGACGCGCGATGACTCGAGAAACAACTGGTGGGTGGCGTTGCTCAGCTGGGGCGAAGGCTGGCACAACAACCATCACGCGCATCCGGTATCGGCCCGTCACGGGCTGGCCTGGTACGAACTCGACATGAATTACCTGGCCATCCGGGTGCTGGCGATGCTGGGTCTGGTCTGGGACGTCAAAGTTGCCCGGCTTGACGGCGACCGTGCCGACGAGGCGCGCGCCGCAGCCTAGCAGGGACGGGCAACGGCCGTGGCAGGCACCGCACCGTGGCCCCATTCTCCGGGGAACCGACCCACACCCGATCTCTGGTACCGTGGGCGGGTGAGCACGTTCCCCGGCCGCCAGACGGCCACCGCCGTCTTCATCGCCCTCTGCGTCATCCTCGTCGCCGCCGCCATCTCACTCAACGTGGGGTGGATTCTCGTGAATGGCCGGCGCGTGCTGCCGCTGGTGCTCGGCATCCTGGCGTTCATGTTGATCATCGCCGGGCTGGTGGTCTTCACGGTGTTTCTCATTCGCGAAATCAGGCGCAACGATCAGCACGACGCCTTCATCAACGCCGTCACCCACGAACTCAAGACGCCCATCGCCTCGATTCGCCTCTACCTGGAAACCCTGCAGGCCCGAGACGTCAGCGAGGAGCAGCGGCGCACCTTCTATCAGGTGATGCTGTCCGACACCGACCGCCTGCAGCGCACCGTCGAGGAAGTGCTCAAGGCCGGCGCGGCCGGCCAGAAGGGCCGCTATGCCCAGCGCGCTCCGGTCGACCTGGCCACGCTCGCGCGCGAGTGCGTCGACACCGCACGACTCCGCCATCGCCTGCCCGACTCGGCGGTCGCCCTCGACCTCCAGGTGGTAGGACCCGCAGCCACCATCGTCGGGGATGCCGACGACCTGCGAACCGCGCTGTCGAACCTGCTCGATAACGCCGTGAAGTATTCGCCCGACGGCGTCATGGTACGCGTCGATGTCTCGGCACCGGATGCCGAACACGTGCGGGTGCGGGTGCACGATCAGGGCGTCGGCATTCCGCCGTCGCAGCTGACGCGCATCTTCAACCGGTTCTACCGCTTCCAGATGAAGCAGTACTCGGTCAAGGGCACCGGCCTCGGGCTCTTCCTGGTACGGGCCATCGCCCGGCAGCACGGTGGCAAGGTCACCGCCAGCAGCCAGGGCGCCGGCACCGGATCGACCTTCACCCTCGAACTGCCCCGCACCCACGCATGAGCCACCTCTTCGTCGTCGAGGACGAGCATCACCTCGCCGAAGGCCTGCGCTTCAATCTGGAAGCCGACGGCTACGCCGTCATGGTCGAAGACAACGGCACCCGTGCCCTCCAGCGCCTGATCGCCGCCGGCGACTCGGTCGATGCGGTGATCCTCGATGTCATGCTGCCGGGCCTCAGCGGATTCGAAGTCGTGCGAGGCATGCGCGACGCGGGACTCTACACGCCGGTGCTCATGCTGACGGCCCGCGGCCGGTCTGAAGACGTGCTGCAGGGGTTCGAGGCCGGTGCCGACGACTATCTGCCCAAGCCATTCGAGCTGGCGATTCTGCTGGCCCGTGTCCGGGGATTGCTCCGCCGGCGACAGTGGGCACAGCGCGCGCAGGTCGAGGGCGGCCGGCATGCCGTGATGACCTTCCATGGACGCACGCTCGATCTCGATGCGCTGGAATTGCGGGTGGGCCCCACCACGCATCACCTGACGCAGATGGAATCGGACCTGCTCGCTTACCTGATTCGGAATGCCGGCAGGGCCGTCTCGCGCAAGGCGATTCTCGAGGATGTGTGGGCCCTGCGCGAAGACACCGATACCCGGGCCATCGACAACTTCATCGTGCGGCTGCGCCGCTATATCGAAGACGACCCCGGTGATCCCGCCCTGCTGCTCACCGTCAGGGGCATCGGGTACAAGCTGATGCCCGACGACCCGACGGCAGCGGTCACTGCAGCGCCAGCAGCAGGAACGCCGTAACCTGCGTCTGACGGAAGTTGTCGTCAGAGACCACGATCACCGTGCGGCGCCCATCGGGCAGACGCGGTCCCTCGGCCATGCCTTCGAAATTGTCGAGCAGCGCCAGCGGCGCGGGCAGCGACGCACGCACCGTGTCGAGGTCGAGCACCAGCCGCTTCGACACGGCACGCACGCCAGTCGCCTCCCGCAGCGACCGGCCAGACACATCGTCCGCACCGTCGACACGCACGTCGAAGATCTGAATCACGTTCCTGACGCGGCGTGTTTCGGGATTGATGAGGCACGCGCGCTCGAGTGACAGCAGGCGGTCGGCGTCGAGGGCCAGCAACTCGACGAGGCCCAGCTCGCCATCGTCGCAAATCGCCCCGAAGCCCTCGCGCAGCGGCGTGGCGTCGAGAGGATAGGCCCACTGCCGGCCCATGCGCCAGCCCCCGTCCGATGGCTGCCACTCGACCAGCCGTGACAGCCCCCCCTGCCCGCCGCCGAATGGCCGCCCATTCCGCACCGACGCCGGCGCATCGCGGTAGAGCGGCTGCTCAAGCCCGGCCACCAGGCGCCCATCGGGCCAGCGGGCCAGCGCCTCGGCACCCTGGTTGTCCCGCACGCCGCCCGCCGTCTCACCCAGGTCGAACGGTGCCCCCCACGGCACCACCTGCGACACCACCGCGTCCGCAGCGAACATCAGGAACGATGTCGGCCAGTCGCCCGTCACCCGCCCGCGGCCAGAGACCGCAGCCGACGCCCCTGCGGGCGGCTGAAAGCGGTGCCCTTCCTCCGTGGCCACAAACCGGCCATCACCCAGCGCGACGATGGCCTCGAGGTCGGCGTGCTGCACAAGCCGGGCATCGACGCCCGGGCCCGCGACTGTCGGCGTGACCGATACAGGTGCCACCTGCAGGCGTCCGTTCCACTGGATGTCGAACCACGCGATGCGCGACAGCGCCCCGTCGTCAATAACCGCCGCGTAGCGACCCGAGCGCGGGTCGCGCGTCAGTCCGGAGAGGCTGCCGATGACCTCGGCGCGGCCACTGCCGCCCGGCGTGCTCGGCCAGACGACGGCGTCGACCAGCGTGAGGGAGGGTGGTGCCACGGGAACGGCAGCGCGCGTCTGCCTGGGGGCGCATGACACCGTCAGCAGGGCCCCCAGCAGCGCCGCGGTCAGGGCCCGTGTTCGTGGCACAATCCTCAGACGCACGTGTTCGCGTTTCCCAAGGAGCTCATGATGACACGCCTGCTGTCGTTCACTGCCGCCGCGCTGCTGCTGGCTACCGTTGCCTCAGCCCAGACCCCGGCCAACCCGATGACCACATCCATCGCTGCGGGATTCCGTGGCCTCAAGGGCAACCTGGCCAAGACGGCCGAAAAGGTGCCCGAGGACGTGTACAGCTTCAAGCCCACCCCCGATGTGCGGTCGTTCGGCCAGCTCATCGGTCACATTGCCGACTCGCAGTTCGGCCTGTGCGCGACGGCCGCCGGAGAGAAGCCCGCACAGTCGGGCATCGAGAAGACGGTGACCACCAAGGCCGGGCTCGTGAAAGCCCTCAACGATTCCATCGCCTACTGCGATGCCGTGATGGAAAAGATGAACGACACATCCGGCATGGACGTGACCAAGTTCTTCCTCGGGCCGTCGACGAAACTCGGCGTGCTGGCCTTCAACACCGCGCACAGCTACGAGCATTACGGCAACCTCGTCACCTACATGCGCCTGAAGGGCATCGTCCCGCCCTCCTCCGGCGGCAACTGACACCGCGACCGCCCGGGGCCTCCGTCGCCCCGGGCGGTGCTACCATTTGAGGCGTGAGAGCTGCCCTCATCGCTGGTGCCGCACTCGTGCTCGCTGCGGGTGCCTATTTCTTTCTGACACGCGAACCGGCCCAGCCGGCCGAAGAAGCGCCCGTCGCCGAGACGCGACCGGCACCGGTGGCCAGACCCGCCCCGCCAACGGCGAAGGCCCCCGAACCGGAACGCGAGTCTACACGCCCAGCGCCCCGTCGCCGCAACGAACCCGACGACACCGAGCCGACGCCGGCGGCCCCGGCCGCCCCCGCTGCTGCCACCACTGCTACGCTGGTGCTTGGCAGTGACGTCCCGGGCGCTTCCGTCTTCATTAATCGCGAGTACGTCGGCATCACACCGCTGCGTCTGGCCGATCTGGAACCCGGGTCGAAGCAGATCAAGCTCACCGCCGAAGGCTACGAAGGCATCGAGCGCGTCGTCGACCTGACACTGGGCACCAATGACGTGTCGATGCGCTTCAAGGAAGTGCGGCTCAACAAGCGGCAGGCCGTGTCGCACAAACACGGCATGGGTGGCGGCTGCGAGGGCACCCTGATCGCGACGCTCGACGGGCTCACCTACGAAACGACCAACAAGAGCGATGCCTTCAAGCTGACGTACGACCAGATCGAGACGTTCACGGTCGACTATCTCGAGAAGAATCTTCGGGTGAAGCAGAAGGGCGGCAAGACCTGGAACTTCACCGACCGCAATGCCGCCAATGCCGATGCGCTGTTCGTCCTGCATCGGGACGTCGAGGCCGCCCGCAAGAAGCTCGCCCAGGGCTACGCGCCCGTTCGATAGCCACCGCCTGATCGGCGGGAAACCGGTCTATAGTGGATCTATGAAAAGAATTCTGCTGTTCATGGTAACCAACCTGGCCATCATGCTGACGCTGTCGCTCGTGCTCAGCCTGCTGGGCATCACAGGCGGCGGTGGGCTTGACGGCCTGCTGGTGTTCTGTCTGTTCTGGGGCATGGGCGGGGCGTTCCTGTCCCTGCAGATCTCCCGCTTCATGGCTAAGCGCGCGATGGGCGTCGAGCTTGTCGATGGCCGCACGGGCCACGCAGACCTCGACTGGCTGCACGCCACGGTCCGGCAACTGGTCGACCGCTCGGGCCTGCCGATGCCCGAGGTGGGCTACTACGAGTCGCCCGAGGTCAACGCCTTCGCCACCGGCCCCAGCCGCAGCCGCAGCCTTGTGGCGGTGTCCACGGGCCTGCTGCGCACGATGAGCCGCGACGAAGTAGAAGGGGTGCTGGCGCACGAAGTGGCGCACATCCAGAACGGGGACATGGTGACCATGACGCTCATCCAGGGCGTGGTCAATGCCTTCGTCATGTTCTTCGCCCGCATCATCGCCAATATCCTGCGCAACACCGTAGACGAGCGCGCCTCTGGCGCCGTGTATTTCCTCAGTTACATGGTGCTGCAGGTCGTGCTGGGTGTCCTCGGCATGGCCGTCGTGGCGTGGTTCTCGCGCGCCCGTGAATTCCGGGCCGATGCCGGTGCCGCCACCCTGGCGGGCTCGGGCAAGATGATTGCCGCCCTGCAGCGCCTTCAGCAGCACACGCAGCAAATCGAAAGTGATCAGCCGGCGCTGGCCACCATGAAGATCGCCGGGGCGGGCAGCTGGATGGCCCTGCTGTCGACGCATCCCCCGCTCGAGGCGCGCATCGCCGCGCTGCGGGCCGCCCGCTAGGTTTCGACGGGTCGCGAGCGATCGGCGCAGTACTCGCTCCACGATCCGGGATAGATACGCGCTCCCGACAGCCCTGCCACTTCCATCGAGAGCAGGTTGTGGCAGGCTGTCACCCCCGACCCGCAATACATCACCACATCGCTTGCCGGGCGCCCGCCCAGCAGCGTCGTCCACTGGGCACGCAGGTCATCGGGCGACTTGAAGGTCTTCTCGGGCGTCAGGTTCTGCTGGAAGAAGTAATTGCAGGCTCCGGGAATGTGTCCGCCCACCGGATCGAGCGTTTCGTTGATGCCCCGGAACCGCTCCGGTGATCGGGCATCGACCAGCACGCCCTCGACGCCGGACTGCACCTCAGACACGCTGAGCCGCCACCCGGCCCGTGGCGCCGGGGTGAAGATCCGGGCCGTCGTGGCCGGCAGGTCGGTCGTCACGCCGTGTCCTTCCGCCACCCAGCGCGCATAGCCCCCGTCGAGCACGGCCACCGCATCGTGGCCCAGGTAGCGCAGCATCCACCACGCTCGGGCGGCATACATGCCGATGTCGCCGTCATACAGCACCACCTGCACGCCTGGCCCGACGCCCACGCGGCCGAAGCGTGCGGCCATCTCGTCAATGGTCGGCAGCGGATGGCGCCCGTTGCTGCCGGTCTTGTCGCCCGACAGGTCGTGATCGAGATGCACATAGCGGGCACCGGGCAGGTGCCCGGCAGCATACTGGGCCGCCCCCGCATCGGGATTCGTCAGGTCAAACCGGCAGTCGAGCAGCACCCAGTCGGGGTGGCCCGTGTGCGCAGCCAGCGCGGCAGGGGTGATAAGCGTGGTGAACATGGCGCGCTCAGTGTAACCCGCAGCCCCATGTTAGAGTCGAGCCACGATGTCCGTTCCCACGCTGCCACGCCTCGATGCTGCCCACGTTCTCAGCGCCCTCTCGTCGCTGCGCCAGTCGCAGCCGGTGAAGTATGCGGCCTTCTACTCGAGCCAGCTCGGCGGCGTCGTGACCGACCCGGCCCTGATGGTGCTGCCGTTTGACGACCACATGGTGCATCGCGGCCACGGCATCTTCGACACGGCCGGACTGGTGGACGGGCGCATCTACGATCTCGAGGCCCACCTCGACCGCTTCGAACGATCCGCGGCGCATTCGCGGCTGACGCTGCCGCTGTCGCGCGAGGCGATGCGCGACATCATCGTGGGCACGGTGGCGGCGAGCGGCACGCGCAACGGCGCCATTCGCTACTGGCTGTCATCGGGGCCCGGCAGCCTCGAGCTCAGCCCTGCCCCCGGTGCAGCACCTGGATTTTTCGTCATGGTCTTCCCCGGCCTCTCCTACCCCGAGCGGTGGTACACCGATGGGCTGCGGGTGATGACGACCACCTATCCCATCAAGCCCGCGCTCTACGCGGTGACGAAAAGCACCAATTACCTGCCCAACGTGCTGATGCAGATGGAAGCCAAGGCCGCAGGCGTCGATAACGGCGTGTTCATCGACGCACAGGGCCACGTCGGTGAAAGCTCGAACATGAATGTGGCGTTTGTCACGACCGATGGCGTGCTGCGCCATCCGAAGTTTGATCACATCCTGCAGGGCTGCACATCGCTGCGCATGCTTGAGCTCGCACGGCAACTGGTGGCCGACGGCCGTCTCGCCGGCGTCGAGGTCTGCGATATTCCTGTGGCGCAGGCGCGCGCCGCCCGAGAGATGCTGCTCATCGGCAGCTCAGTCAAGGTGGCGCCGATTGTGGCGTGGGACGGCCAGCCCATCGGGGACGGACGCCCGGGGCCTGTGGCCGGGGCCCTGCTGGCGCTGCTCGAGGCCGACATGCGCACGGGCGACCGCCACATCGACGTGCCCTTCGCCTAGCAGGCCCGGCGGCGCACACGCGCTGCCCGGACGCCGGTGTCTGCGAGGACGCCGGTTACCAGCGCAGCAGGCGCGTCACCTTGATGATGAACGACCGGTTGTCGAGCTGAGGGAACCCCTGGTTCAGGGTGTTGCGCCCGTCGCTGTAGACCACGAAGAGTTCGCTGCCCGGAATGTATTCCCAGCGGAACCGTGCGTTGGTGGTCACCGAATTGGTCGCCGACTGATACTGCGCCAGCACCGAGAAGAACCGCCGGTTCGTCATCGTCCAGGTGAAGCGGCTGGCGACGAGGTTGGTCGTGAAGTTGCCCCACTGGGTGGTGACGCGATTCCACGAGATATTCGGCTCAACCAGATACCGGGAACCGAGTTCAACCCGACCGCGCCACGACACTTCGCTCAGCGTACCCCCGAAGAACCCGCCGTAGACCACGTTGAGTCCGCCATTGATGGGGCGCTGGGGGCCGAAGAAGTAACTGGCCCGTGTCTGGGTGAACGTGTAATTGCCCACGGGCACCCGTACACCGGCATTCACGGCGAAGGGGGCGATGAGGCCTTCGTAGCTGTTGGTCACCTCAACCGAGGCAAAGTCACCGCCGTTGGTTTCCACGCGGTATGACAGCTGCGCCTCGCGGGTTTCCAGCTGGTGCGTCATCCCCGTGATGTAGTCGAGGCTGGCCTCGTAATAGTGGCGACGCACCCGTGACGGTTGTTTCGGTCTGGGGCTGAACCGGAGCTGCGCGAACGACCGCTTGAATGCCTTTCGCCGGAGGAAGCCGACCTCGGGGTTGAAGCCGTCGCCGACGTTCAGATATTCCGCCTGCACGCCCCACCGGTCGGCATTCCAGTCATAGCGTGTGCGATAGCTGCTCTGGTCGCCCGTGGAGCCCGGCGTGTCGGTGCGCGCGTAGTACGACTGGATGTTGACGTTGTCGAACAGCTGAAACTGCGCGTCAGTACCGAAGGTGTAACTGGCCTGCGAGCCCAGAGCCGAGGGATTGCGGGCCGATCCGATCACTCCGATGCGACTGCGGCTTAGCACGTCGCGCGTCATGCGGAACACCGAGAAGTTTGTGGCCACCTTGCCGACGGCCGGCACATCGTCGGTCTGCATGTTGAGCGCGCCGACATTGTAGGGGCCAGCCCGGCCGAGCAGGCGACCGCCCGCCGTGATCGGAACGATGGTGCCGGAATCGAGCCCGATGCGACGCGAGTAGAACAGAATCGGCGTGTTGTTGGGGCCAAAGCCACCGCCGCCACCGCCGCCACCGCCGCCACCACCGCCACCACCACCACCACCGCCACCACCGGTGCCGCCAAAGGCGAAGATGTCCTGCCCTTCGAGGAAGAAATCACGACGCTCGGGGAAGAAGAGGCTGAAGCGCGTCAGGTTCACCTGCGCCTCGTCGTCTTCCACCTGTGCAAAGTCGGTGTTCACCGTCAGGTCGGCGATGAGCGTCTGCGTGATGCCCCACTTGGCGTCGATGCCCCAGTTGCCGTTGGTGTCATTGCTGATGGGCGGCGACGCACGGTTGTTGGTGAGCAGCGACCCCAGCGCATAGGGCTTGATGTCGAGGTTGATCTTCTGCGACGGCACCTCGAGGCCCACCATCGTCGCGGCCGAAGAAATCTTCGTCAGGCCGCGGCGGCCCCAGGCCCGGGGGACAGGGTTCAGGAACGTGAGTTCGTTGCGCCACCGCACCATGCGGCGCATGTTGATCCCCCAGACCTTCGAATCGTCCCGGAAGCGCAGCGAGCGGAACGGAATGACGATTTCGGTAGACCACCCGCCGTCGAAATCGGCCGTGCGCGTCCACCAGATGCCATTCCAGTTGTTGTTGGGCTGCTCGTTGGTCGCAACATAGTCGAACATGCCACCCTGCGCGTTGGTCGACACGCCGAAGCCGTTGCGATGGTCGTAGAAGGTATCGACGACCACGGCGAAGTGGTCGTTGTTGTACATGTTGAAGCTGTCGCGGCGCATGTCGCTGGTCACGCGACGATCCGGAAACTCCTCGTACATCTTCGCCGACACATACAGGTTCTTGTCGTCGAAGAAGACCCAGACCTCGGTACGATCAGTGGCGGGTTTCCCCTCGGCCGGTTCCTGCTGCACGAAGTCGGTCCATGGCAGGACGTCACGATACGGCGCCTCGTCGAGTATGCCGTCAATCACCAGCGGCGACGGGACCCGCATCGTCCGCACCGTGACCTGTCCACTGGCATCGCGCGCCATGACGGCCGGAGGTTCCGGTGGCGGCGGCCCCAGGAGGGTGACCCCACCCAGCTGCGCCGCGGCCGACGGGGCTGGCGGGGCGGCATTGTCCTGCCGCGCCAGGACGGGTGAGGCCACGCACAGCACACCCGTCAGCAACCAGGCCAGCACTCGAAGGAAATCGACGCGACGACGCATTACCGTAGCCCTTGAGTGAACCATATTTCCGAGGAAAAACGGTGTCTCCGGATGTCACGCCGCTTCCGGATCCCGCTAAGATGACAGGTCATGTACGGACGTCTCGAGCGCATCTGGATCAAGCGGGCCAAGGGTGGTCCGATGGATGACGTGGCACAGGCCACGCTGGTTGCCCACCGCGGCCTGGCCGGAAATGCCAATCAGGGTGGACGCCGCCAGGTGACGGTCCTGTCGCTGGAGGCATGGACGGCCATCACTGCCGGGGTGGCCGGTCCCATCGATCCGATCGAACGCCGCGCCAATCTCCTGGTGAGTGGGCTCGACCTGCGCGGAAGTCGCGGCCAGGTGCTCAGGGTCGGCCGCTGCCGACTGCTCGTCCACGGTGAGACCAAACCGTGTGAACGGATGGATGAGGTCGCACCCGGGTTGCAGCAGGGCCTACGTGCGCCGTGGGCCGGAGGGGTGTTTGCCGAAGTGCTCGACCACGGCGACATTCACACCGGCGATGTGGTGACGCTTGAAACGGCGGCACCGACGGGCGACGTGCCCGGCGATGCCGTCTGAGCGTGCGTTAGAAGCTAATCTTCGCCGCCACCTGCACGATGCGGGGATCGTAGGTGGCCGTGATGGTGCCGAAAGCCACGCTGCTGCGGTTGCCGTTGGGGGCACGGAAGTTCGACCGGTTCAGCAGGTTGAACGCCTCGACACGCAGTTCGAGCTGGCTCGAGGCCCACAGCGCAAAGCGCTTCGAGGCCTGGAAGTCTACGCCCCAGAACATCGGGGCCGCCACGCTATTACGGGTGGCATTACCGAACGGCTGGCTGGGATCGGTCGGGATGATCACCGCGTCGCGGTTGAGATAGTTCTGCACTGTCCAGTTCGACACGACCACCGTCCCCTGCACATTGGGACGGTACCCGTTGGCCCCGCGGAAATCCTGCTGAATGCCCGAGACCTGCTGCGCGGCCGTCGGCGTGTAGCGCAGGGTCACGCGCTCGCCCGCCGTCACCGTGTTGATGCCCGCCACCTGCCAGCCGCCGAGGATCGCATCGAGGACCGCCGGCATCGACGCCCCCCACTTGCGGCCGCGTCCGAACGGCAGGTCGGCCACCAGGCTCGTGGTGCTGTTGTAGGGCTGGTGGTAGGCCGACAGGCCCCACTCGGCGTCGATGTTGTTGAAATCCTGCGGCGCCGGCGAGTCGCCGTTCGGGTTTTCCAGCGACCCGGCGCCATTGTCTCGGGCCCGCGAGAGCGTCAGCGAGCTCAGCACGTTGAACCCGGCGCCCACACGCCACTGCAGCTTGCTCTGGAACGCGTGATAGTCGCTCTTGCCGCCGTTATACGAGTACGTGATGTCGGCAAATTCGGGAATGGGACGCCGCTGCTGCAGAGGAATCGTGCCCGCCGCATTGTTCGGGCGCGCCTGGTTCAGATTGGCAAAGTAGAGCAGCCCGTCGGCGCGGTTGCCGACGTACGCCAGGTCGATGAGCATGCCGTCCCACAGCTCGCGCTGTACCGAACCGAACCAGCTCTGCACACGGCTCGAGCGGTAGTCCTCGGGCATGTAGGTGATGTTGGCCGCCAGCGGATTGAAGCGTGACGGGTCGGTCAACCCGGTCGGATAGCCTTCCTGGGTCGTCCGGAAGTTGGCCTGCGCCGGCGTCTGCACAGCGACGGCGTTGATAACCTGCGGGCCATTGATGGCCAGCACGTTGGCACCACCGGCGCGATGGAAATGCACATAGCTGATGCCGTAGCCGCCGCGGACCACCGTGCGCGGATTCAGCGTATACGCCAGGCCGATGCGCGGGCCAAAGTTGTTCGTGTCGGGGCGAATCGTGGACCGATTCTGAATCGATCCGTCACGCGCCATCATCATGCTGCGCGTGGACGGGTTGTAGTTCGAGAGCCGGTTGTTCTCTTCGACCCAGGGAGTCGCGAACTCATACCGGAGGCCGAGGTTGAGCGTCAGCCGGTCGTTCACGCGCCAGTCGTCCTGGACGTACGCAAAATGCATGTCCTGCACAAGGTTAGCCACCAGCAGGTTGCTCAGCGCATATGTCGACCGCAGCCCAAACATGAAGTCGGCCATGTTGTAGAGGTTGTTCGACGCCGCGCCGGTCGGGCGGGTGAACTGCCCGGCATATGAGTCGCGGCCGTAGAGAGGATTGACGTCCTGCACCTCGGTGAACACCTTCTGGTATTCGTAGCCCGCCTTCATCGAGTGCCGGCCCATCAGCCACGAATAGTTCACCTTCGGGTTCCACACTTCCGGATACTGCCACTGGGGATTGGTCGCCTGGCGTCCGAGATCCGAGTAGCCGTTGATGAGCTGCGTCGGCAGGCCAGCGGCCACACGCGGATCGCTCGGCAGGCCCGTGATGCCGTAGACCGCATCAGCGGTACCCTGCTTCTGGAATAACGCGAACGGATTCTTGCCGGCCACCGTGCGCGACCATCCCATGCGGACCTCCAGCAGCGACGTGTCGGTCACGGTGAAGGTGAAGCCCCCCGCAAACTGCTTGTTGTTCACGTAGGTTTCAGCGTTGCCGCCACCACCGGACGGACCCGAGATCGAGGGCTGGTCGAAGATGTCGGCATCGCGCCAGCCGATGCGGCCGAACGCCGTCAGGCGGGGGCTGACCTGCACGTCCACCTTCCCGCCGGCCTTGTCGGTCGAATTCGTAAAGGTCTGCAGGATCTGGAGGTTGTTGACCGTGCCCGCATTTGACGGCGCCGGCAGGTCGTTCAGCACCTTGCGCGCAAACGGCGTCATCGGAATGGGTGTGCCGGCCGGATACAGTGCCCCGGTGATCGGGTGCCGCACATCGACGCCGAGAATGCCCGCACGCTGATCCATCGTCGGAATGCTCGTGTTGGCCGCCTGGCCACGCGTCTGTCGGAAGATTTCGACGTCGGCAAAGAAGAACGCCCGGTTCTTCACAATCGGCCCGCCGACGACGCCGCCGTACTGGTCGCGGTCGAACTGCGGCTTCTGTCCGCTGGCCGGTCGGAAAAATCCGCTCGCATTGAAGTCGGTGCGGCGCGCAAATTCCCACAGCGATCCGCGGAACCGATTGGTGCCACTGGCGTAGGCCACGTTGATGGTGGCGCCGCCCGAGCGCCCGTATTCGGCACTCATGTTGTTGGTGACCACCTTGAACTCGGCCACCGCATCTGGCGGCGGCTGCATCACCTGGTTCGAAAATCCCTGGTTCGACGTGCCGTAGGCGTTGTTGTCGACACCGTCGATGAGGAAGTTATTGAACGTCGAGCGCAGCCCGTTCACGTTGAAAGCGCCCTCGCGCGGCGTGAAGCCGCCGCTGTTGAGCGCCGACTGCCGCACCCCAGGTGACAGCAGCGCCAGCGCCGAGTACTCGCGGCCGTTCAGCGGCAGCGCGCGTGTTTGCTCCCCGGTGATGACCTGACTGCGGTCGCTCGAGTCGGTCTGCAGCAGCACGGCATTGGCCCGCACCTGCACCGTCTCCTCCAGCCCCCCAATGGCCATCGTCAAGTCGACGCGCTGGCGGGCCCCGACCGTCACCACCACCCCTTCGACGCGGGCCGTCGTGAAGCCCGACAGCTCGGCCGTGATGACATACGTGCCAATGCGTACATTAAAAAATTCGTAGCTGCCGCCGGCCTCGGTGGGGCGCGACTGCACCACGCCCGTGGCCGTATTGGTCAGTGTCACTGTCGCCCCGGGGATGACCGCCCCCGACCCATCGCGCACCGTGCCCACCACCGTGGCTGTTTCAAACTGGGCCCATGCCGTGCCCGATGTCAGAGCCAGCAAGCCCACCAGCGCCCATGTCCGCACAAGAAGGTTCCGCATAGGTCTGAAAGTGTAATGGAACCTAGGCACAATCGGGTGCCATCCGGGTAACAGACGTGTCTCTCCCGGGGGGAAGGAGGCCCGGCCGGTTTCGGGGGCCGCGGGACGACGTCTAGAAGCCGAGCATGGCGTAGGGCAGGTCGGCCTTGAGGGTCTCGAGGTGCGGGGTCACCAGCTGGCGGTTGGCGTCGGGCACCGTCGCAGGAGGGGGTGCCGTGGCATCAGGGGTGGCCATCCCGGCGCTGCGTCGCAGGATGTCAAGCATCTCGTGCCACTCGAGATGCTCGGCGACCTGAAGGCCCGCTGCCGCATAGACCTGGTGACGCACCCACGCGTACTCGTCCACGGAAAACTGCTGGGCATTCATGCCTGCTACCTGAGTGACGCGCGTGTCATACAGCAGCTGGCCCAGCTGAGACAGCAGCAGGTCGGTGTCGGGATTGACCTTGGCCCCCGGGGGAGGGACCGACCCTTCATGCTCATCCCGCTCCCACACCATCAGGCGGTCGCTCATGGCTTTCCAACGTCTGCCGGTCTGCGCCTGCACCTCGCGCTGCACCGCAAGGAAACGGTCGACCTGTGCCGCAGTCAGTTCCCCGGACGCCGGCGCCGTGAATGGGGTGCGGTTCGCCACCGCATCGCCCAGCGCCTCGAGCGACCGAACCTGGGCCACCAGGTCAGACACGCCCTCGACATATGGACGCACGCTCCGATACCCGACGTAGAGCAGGCCGCCCACGGCGGTCCCAACGACGACGAGAAACAGCAGGCACCCCGAGAAGAGCGAGCGCATACCTCGCAGTATAGCCACACGGCACGGGAACCAGCCGTAGGGCTCTGGACTGACGCGTCAGGCCGTCGTGCGTCGCTCGGGGGGCGCGGCAGGACGCCTGACCGCCTCGCACATGAGGTCGCACAACGCGAATACCCGCGCATCGGCAATGGCATAGTGGATGAACGTGCCCTGCCGACGGCGCGACACGAACCCCTGGGCGTGCAGCAGCTGCAGATGCCGCGACAGATTGGCCTGGTTGAGCCCGGTGAGCGCCATCAGTGCCGATACATGCTGCGGCCCCCGCTGGAGGGCCTGCAGCACCTGCAGTCGAGCCGGCTCGGCTAGCACCTTGAAGCGGGCCGCCACCGATGCCAGCATCACCGGAGACATCGGCCGGCGTCTCACGAGACTGGGCCTTCCGGTGTCACGACCGGCAGTCCGGCCCCGCGCCACGCCGCAAAGCCCCCGACCAGGTTGGTCACATTGCGGCGCCCGGCACGGGCCAGCAGCGACGCCGCCATGGCCGATCGTCCGCCGCCCTGACACTGCAGCACCACCGGCCGGTCCTCCGGAACCTCGTCCAGACGCGTCGAGAGATAGCCCAGTGGAATATGCGTCGCGCCCGGCAGGTGGCCCTGCTGCCACTCGCTGGCCCCCCGCACATCGATCACCATGACCTCGCGTGCTGATACGCGACCGGCAGCGGCATCCACCGACAGCTGCGGAATCGTCTGCATGTCGACACCGCGCGCGGCCAGACGCTGCACCACACCGGCATCCCACACGCCGGCGATGCGGTCGAGTCCGATGAGGGCCAGCTGCCGGGCCATCTCGACAAGGCGCGCCTCGGAGGGCTCTTCGACGATGAAATAGAGATCGGTGCCGAAGGGCAGCAGCCAGCCCGCCCAAGTGACGAAGCTGGCGGTCATCGGCAGGCTGAGTGTGCCGGGCAGCGACTGCGCGGCCGCGACCGCGCCGGCGCGCGTATCGACCACGACGGCTCCCCGCTGTGTCAGCGACAGCAGCGCGTCATCATCGAGGCGCGGGGCGGCCCTGAGCGCCCCCAGCAGGGCGGGCCCCTGCTTGTTGAGCCGCTTCATCGTGGCGAAGTAGGCGGGAGGTTCGGGCTGGCCTGTCAGCACCTCATCAACAAACGCCTGCTCCGTCTTCATCCGGAAGGCCCAGTTGAACCGGCGTTCATAGCCCAGCGTGCTCGAGGGAATGGCGCTGATGCCCTTGCCGCACGCCGAGCCGGCTCCGTGCCCGGGCCAGATCTGCAGCCAGTCGGGATACGCCGACAGACGTTGCAGGCTCTGCCACAGCACACGCCCCCCCACCTCCATCGTCCCCAGATAGTTGGCGGCGCGTTCGAGCAGGTCGGGGCGGCCCACATCGCCAACGAACACGAAATCGCCGGTCGCCATCGCGATGGGCTGGTCAGCGGCGGCGGTGTCGGTGATCAGAAAGGCGATGTGCTCGGGCGTGTGTCCGGGCGTGGCCACGATATCGATGCGGATGCGGCCCACCATGAAGTGGTCTCCGTCGCGCACCAGCGTGGCCTCCTGCGCGAACTGATACTTCCAGTCGGCGTCCCCTTCGTCCGACAGGAACAGCCGTGCGCCGGTGCGCTGCGCCAGTTCGCGCGCGCCCGAGAGGAAGTCGGCGTGGATGTGTGTCTCGGTGACGTGCGTGATGCGCAGGCCCTCGCGGGCGGCCTCCTTGGGGTAGCGATCGAGGTCGCGCGTCGGATCGATGACCAGTGCCTCGCCCGTGGCGGCGCATCCGATGAGGTAGGACGTCTGGGCCACGAGCGGTTCGTAAATGCGGGCAACATGCATGGAACACCTCAAATATTGATATATGACTAATTAGTAATATATTGACGACGTGGCCGCGACGCAAGGGCCCGGGCGGCCTGACGATCAGGACAGGCCGTCGATCGCCAGCGCGGGTAGCGGACCCGCGGGCGAGAAGCCGAAGACGCGGCCGTAGAACACCAGTTCCGATTCCAGGGCGTGGACCAGGGTGGCGGCCTGGCGGAATCCGTGCGATTCACCGGCGTACATCACGCAGGCCACCGGCACCCCCTGCTGCCGGGCGGCGTCGGCCATCAGCGTGGTCTGGTTCGGGGGCACCACTTTGTCGTCGAGACCCTGGAACAGGATGATCGGCGTCCGCAGCCGGTCGGCCATGCGCAGGGGCGACCGCGCCCGATACTCGTCGCGGCACGCCGGGTAGGGCCCCACGAGGCTGTCGAGGTAGCGCGCCTCGAACCTGTGCGTGTCCCGCGCGAGCACCTCGAGGTCGCTCACGCCGTAATAGCTGGCCCCGGCCCCGAACACGCGGTGCCGCACCAGGGCCGCAAGGGTCGTGAATCCCCCGGCGCTGCCGCCGCGGATGGCCAGGCGCGCCCGATCGGCGCGACCGGTGTCGGCCATCGCGACGGCCCCGGCGACCACATCCTCGACATCCATGAGCCCCCACTGGCCCTTGAGCCGGTCGCGGTAGGCGCGACCGAATCCCGTGCTGCCGCTGTAGTTGACGTCTAGGACGGCGACGCCCCGACTCGTCCAGAACTGCACCTTGAGATCGAGTGTCGGGTCAGCCGCCGATGTGGGCCCGCCGTGACTCATGACGAGCAGCGGTGGCGCCTCGCCCTCAGGCCCGACCACCTCGGGATGTACAGGCGGATAGTAGAACGCGTGCACCGTGCGCGCCTCGTCGGCTGAGGCACCGACCGGCGCATTGAAGTGCACGGGCACCGCCGCCGACACCCGGTCCGGTGGCAGTGTCTGTTCGAGAGAGCGGCGCACGACGTGCATCGACGGGCCGGGCCACGACAGTCGCACCACCGCCGGGGCGTCGGTCGGCGATCCGGCCACGCACGCAAGGCCGTCACGGGTGGCCACGATCGATTCGACCACATCGAGTGGGGTGGGCATCTCTTTCACGGCCCCTGTGCGCGGGTCGATGACACACAGTCGCCACCGGCCCTCGTGCACATAGGTGGCGGCCAGACTGCCATCGTGCAGATGCGCGTAGGTCGCCATCGAGAACACCCATTGCGGCTTGCCGAAGTCGTCGTCGCGTGGGCAGAGCGCACGCAGATGCCAGGCGCCATCGATCGCCGCATGCGCCTGATAGAGATTCCACCATCCGCTGCGGTCGGACACGAGATGCAGCACCCCATCGGGCGACCACGTGGGCTGGAAGACCGACTCGCGCGGGCCTCCGGTGACGTGCCGGGCGTCTGTGACGTGGCCCTCCGCATCGAACGTGCCCACCCACAGGTCGGTGCCATCCCACGGCATCTGCGGATGGTTCCACTGCAGCCAGGCCAGGTGCCGGCCATCTGGCGACACGATCGGATCCGAGTAAAAGTCAGCCCCCTCGACGAGGACCGTGCCGTGGCCGCCGCGGTCGCGGCCGTCCGTCGCCACCGCCACAATGGCGGCCCTCGGCTCTCTATCAGGCGACCGCGCATCTTCACGCACGACGATGAGACGGGCGCGTGCGGAATCGGGACAGGCTTCGGCAAAGGCGCAGCCCTCGGCGGTCAGTGGCCTCAGCATGCCGCGGCGCGGCATCGCATACAGCCGCTGGTCGGCGAAGTGCGATGCGTACACGACACCGCCGTCGACACACAGGGCGCCACCGCCATACTCGTGCGCCCGGGTGCGGGCGTTGAAGTCCGCGGGCATCACCTCGCAGCACATACCGTCTGCCTCCGCGCACATCACCACCGCGCGCCCGCCTTCCGCAGGCCGGCCCTCGATCCAGTACAGCGCGTCGCCATCCGCACGCACCTCGCTGAGGCGCAGGGCACCGGCGGCCACCCGGGCCGCACTGAGGGGCGAGGGCCAGGTGCCATAGGGAAGGACGCGTCGGGTCGGCGGAGTCATGCCGCCATCTTACGCGTCAGAACTGCACGAGCACACCCGCCGATGGCACCACAGGAAACAGCGGCTCGGTCGCACCGGTCACCGTCCCGGCCGGCAGTCGCACCGAGTAGCTTTGCGGTCCCAGGTTCCGGCGTCCAAGGGCGTTGATGACCTCGGCAAACACGGTGACGCGTCGACCACGCCAGGCGGGCGTCCAGTCGGCCCGCACGTCCACTCGCGAGTAGGCGGGCAACCGGCTCTCGTTGCGGCGTGTGCCGATGCGCCACTGCGTGGCACTCACCGTATCGAGATAGCCCACGATGGGAAAGTTCGACCCGTAGCGAATCCGTGAGGTGAGGCCGACACCCCGGCCCGGCTGCACGCGTACAGAGGCATTCACGGTGTGCCGCTGATCAAAGTCCGAGGCAAACGACTCGCCGGTAGTGACATCGTGCAGGGTGGCCGAGGCCAGTGAGTACGACAGCATCGCCTGCACGTGCGGCGGTCGCAGGTAGCCGAGCGTCGCCGTCGCCCCGTGCGCACGCCCCGTCATGGCATTGAGGCGGAAGGGCTGCCGCGGCGCAACAAGCGTCGTGCCTACGCGGCGATACTCGGATTGCTCGAGCCGCAGCCGATCGCGCTCGCGGCGCGCGTACCCATCGAGATGCAGCCGCCAGTGCGTCGCGCCCCGCCACTCGAGGCCGAGGTCGGTCGTTGACGCGCGCTCCGCATCGGGCTGCCGTCCATCAGCAGGCAGGGGCCATGTATCGTCGAAGCGCGCCAGCTGGTGCTGACGCCCCACGCCGCCACGCACGCGCCAGGCCGTCGCGGGTGCCCACTCGGCCAGCAGGACGGGCGACAGCGCACTGGTGCCGGTCAGTGATGACCGATCAGCCCGAAGCCCGCCCGTCCACTGCAGGCGCGGCGTCACCTGCCAGCGGTAGTAGGCCCATGTGCCCGCTGCCGTCCAGGCGCCATCACGATCGAGCGTCACCGTCTCGCCGCGCGTCGAAAAGCTGCGGTCGAGCCGGTCGGCGCGCATCCACTGCTGCTGCGCGCCGACCTCAAGGCCGTGCGTCGGGGTGAGGGCCACCTGCACTGTCGACCGCACCGTCACGTCGCGATCGTGGCCCTCCTCGCGGGTGCGACCGTCGGGCACGCGGTTCTGGTAGCGGGCGGCGACCACATAGGCCTGCTGCGTCCAGACGATGCGCCGCCCCGGGGCATAGCGCCACTGCGCCGAGAACACCCCGCTCTGGTTCAGCGCACGCACGAGGGAATTGAGCCCGGGCGCGCTGATGCGATCGTCGAGCGCGGCGTCACCGCCGATGGCCAGCAGGCGAAGGCTCTGCGTCGGTGACAGGTCGGCCGTCAGCATCGCCGTGCCATCGACAAAGCCGAACCGCTCAGTGCGCGACGGATCGACCTGCCCCAGCAGCCAGCCCAAATAACTCTTGCGCGCCGCCACCATCCACGAGGCACGGGCCTGGCCATCGGGCCGCACCCGGCCGAGCGGTCCTTCGGCGACTGCAGTCACACCGGACGCACTGAACAGTGCCCGGCCTCTCAGCCTGTCGCGCGCACCATCGCGCGTCGTGAAGTCGACGCGTGCCCCGAGATAGGCCCCGGCTCGCTGGGGATACGCGCCGGCCATCAGGGCGGCCCCGCCCAGCACATCGGTGTTGATGAACGCCAGCGACCCGGTGTCGTTGACTCCGCGCACCGTGTGGAACAGCAACGGCGAATCGACACCGTCAATGGCCAGCCCCAGATGGGTCGGCCCGTGGCCGCGCACGGCAAACTGCGCATTGAAGTCGTCGCCAGCCGCCACCTCTGGCAGTGACTGCACCACCCGCACCGGGTCATCGGCCAGTACACCCCGCACCGCCTGCAGCAGCGTCGCGTCCATGACGCGCCGCGCGGCCACGCCAGGCTCGGGCACGTCAGTCGCCTGCCCCCGCACCGTCACCGCTTCCACATATTGGTCGACCGGCGGCTCGTCTGCCGCAGGTGCCGGATCGGCCGGGCGCTGCTCGGCAGGCGGTCCCTGAGGCGCCCCACTCGGGGTCACGGGCACTTGCACCGAGAGCACCGCCACTGCCAGCCACGCTGTCCACATGCACCCGGCATCATGCCAGATTCCCGCAGTACACTACCGCCCATGACGACACGCCGACGGTTGCTGAGTCTCTGTGCCGGCCTGCTCATCACCGCCACTGCGCTGCAGGCGCAGGGGCCGGTGACGTTTCCCAATCCCGCGTCACGGGTGCTGACCCACCGCGAACAGAACGCACTCGTCACGCCCTGGATTTCGCGGCGCTTCGACACGGTGCTGCCGGGCCTGATGAGCCGCACCGGCATCGATATGTGGATCGTTCCCACACGCGAGTACAACGAAGACCCGGTCTTCCGGTCGATGTCGCCGCTCACCTACTTCGCTTCGCGCCGCCGCACCATCCTCGTGTTCTACAACCCCGGGGGTGGCCGGCCCGTCGAGCGCTATTCAATCGGGCGCTTCGACTACGACAAGCTCTACACGATGTACCCGACGACCAATGACGGCCAGCACGAGGGCCTGCGCAAGCTGGTCGAGGAAAAGCAGCCGAAGGTCATCGGCATCAACGAGTCGGACGCCTGGAATCACGCCGACGGCATCACCGCCAACGAGAAGCGCCGGCTGCTCGAGGCACTCGGGCCGGTCTATGCCGCCCGCGTCAAGTCGGCCGAACTGCTGACCGTCGGGTGGCTCGAGGTCAAGATGCCCGAGGAGCTCGACGCCTACCGGCACGCGATGCAGGTGGCGCACCTGATCATCCGTGAGGCCTTCTCGAACAAGGTCATCACGCCCGGCACCACGACCTCGCAGGATGTCGTGTGGTGGATGCGCCAGCGCGTGGCCGAGCTCGGCCTCGAGTCGTGGTTCCAGCCGTCGGTCACCATCTGGCGCAAGGGCGGCAATCTGTCGACCATGCAGGGCGTCATTCAGCCCGGCGACATGCTGCACACCGACTTTGGCATCGTCTACATGGGGTTCTCGACCGATACGCAGCACAACGCCTACGTGCTGCGCCCCGGCGAGACCGACGCCCCGCAGGGTCTCAAGGACGGCCTCGCCAAGGCCAACCGGCTTCAGGACCTGACGATGCAGTTTGCGAAGGTGGGACGGACGGGCAACCAGGCGCTGCGTGATGCGCTTACGCAGGCCACACGCGAGAGCATCGTGCCCAGCATCTACTGCCACGCCATCGGCTATCACGGGCATGCGGCCGGTCCGCCGATTGGCATGACCGACTATCAGGAAGGTGTGCCCGTGCGCGGCGACTACGCGTTTCTGCCGAACACCTGGCATTCGATCGAACTCAATGCGACGCACGCCGTGCCCGAGTGGGACAACCTCGCCGTGCGGTTCGCGCTCGAGGAAGATGCCGCGATTCTTCCCGATGGATCGTGGGACTGGGTCGACGGACGGCAGACCGAGTTTTATCTGATCAGGCCCTGAGGCATCGCGACCTCACGCACAGCGGACGGTCGCGCTCACGCGGGCGCGGCCAGTCGGACGGCGTGGCCTGCGTGCTGACCGCCGGGAGTCGCGGCAGACCGCAGACGGTCCGGGGCCGCTCGCACGTCAGTCGAGTGCCGCCAGCTCTTCGTCGATGCGCACAGTCAGATCGCCAGATACGGGTGACGACCCCGCCATGGCCTCATGCGGACGCGCGCGCTTCCATCGCCGCAGCATCAACGCCAGCCCGGCGGCCCCGAGCAGTGACCCCGCAATCGGCACGCCCCACACGACGCGCCCGATGGGCGTGTCTGACGGGTCGGCCAGAATCTGCGGCCCGTACTGCGCCACCAGTTCATTCGCGAGCGAGTCGCGCGACTCGCCGCGCGCAAGCCGCCCCGCGAGGGTCTGCCGAAGCTCAAACGCCGCCGGCGACGGACAGTCTGCCAGCGTGAGTCCCGGGCAGAAGGGACTCATCACCTCTCGGAACAGGCGCGCATCCTCACGCGTCTCGCCAGACACCGGCTGCGCGTGCAACGCCGGGGATTGCCCTGCGACCAGCAGAAGCAGCACCAGTGCCGGCAGGTGCGCGAGCCGTCGGCGCCCGGTGCGCATCGACCCGCGAGCACGAGTGCGCGCACCCCCGGTGCTGACCAGCCGCGCAAACGTCGCGATGCAAAACGCGATGGTCATAGGCGGGGCATCCGCTCAGGCAGCCGCCAGCAGCTGCCGGATGCTGCGCACAACCGTATCGACATTGGCTTCATAGTCGATGAGCAGGCGCGTCTGGCCCCTGGCATCGAGGCCGAAGATCGACACGGTGTGCGACATGAGGTAGCCCGCGGCCGTCGGCTCTGACGATCGCTCGAAATGTGCTCCGAACTGCCGGGCCACCCTGGCCGTGTCTTCGGGGGTCCCGGTCAGGCCCACCGCATCCACTCCGAAGTAGGTGAGGTGCTCTTTCATGACCGTCGGCGTGTCGCGTTCCGGATCGATCGAAATGTAAATCGCCTTGACCCGCCCGCGCTCATCGTCGGTCAGCCGCGCATAGGCCGCACTCAGCTTCGACAAGGTCGTCGGGCACGCGTCGGGACACATCGTGTAGCCGAAGAACACCAGCACGACCTTGCCGCGCAGCGACGCCAGCTCGAACGGCTGCGCATCCTGGTTGGTCAGCGTGAAGTCGCCGCCAATCGGCAGGATGGGCAGTTCGTCGGCCGCAGCGGCCGGGGGCGCCGCAGGCTCGCTGCGGCACGCGGCCACCAGGGCCAGCAGCAGCACGCAGGGCAGCAGCAGGGCCTGTCTCATTGCATCATCATCCCTTTTTTCACCGGGGCCTGTGCCTTCACGGTGGCCCCCTTGTCGGTTGTGAGGGTGAGTTCCACCGTCTCGCCTTCCTTGAGCGGACGCTTGAGGTCGAACAGCATGATGTGCAAGCCACCGGGCTTCAGCTCGACCTTGCCCTTCGCGGGCACGGTAATGGCCTTCACCGGCGACATCTTCATCATGTCGCCCGCGCGTGTCATCTCGTGCATTTCGACCCGCCCGGCCACCTCGGCTGCAGCGCCCGTAATCTGCAAGTCGGTGCTGCCCGGGTTCTCGACCACCGCGTAGGCCGCAGTCACGTTGCGGCCCGGCACCGTTTCGCGCACCCACACGCCGCTGACGGTCACGGTTGACTGGGCCACCGCACCGAGCGGCAGCAGAACAGCCGCACAGGCGGCCACAAACATCCGGCGATTAGTCATGGGAAGCTCCAGGAGAAGACGACACGGGGGCAGTACGGAGAGACACCACATAGCGCGCAATCAGGAAGCGCTCGCGGTCGGAGAGATGAAAATACGACTGCATCTGACCACCATCACGCGTCAGCCCGGTGGCCAGCGTGGTGGCAATCGACGTCGGGTCGCTGCCGTTCTTGAAGGCGTTGGGGTCGCGGAAGTCGCGCGCCGGGGGAGACAGCGTTGAGGCCAGCGGCCCGTCGCCGCGTCCCTCCCGACCATGGCACGTGCCGCAGCCATTGGCGGCATAGAGACGCGCGCCGGTCAGCAGGTCTTCGGCATCTGTGGCCTGCGTCGGTCGACCACAGGCCGACACGAGCGTGATGGCCACCGCCATCGTCAGCATCCGCGCGCGCATGCTCAGAGCGTAGCAGGAGCGCCCCGTGGAGCGTCTGCGGCAAAGTGACGCGGCCCGCCAGGACGCTTACGAAGTCGGCGTCAGGTTGCCGGCCACATCGGTGCGGTAGGCCTTGATGGCCGGCAGCAGTCCGGCCAGAGCCCCCAGCACCACCATGCCGAGCGGCGTGAGCCACAGGGCCTGATCGGGTTTGAAGACCTGCAGTACAACCCCGGTCTGCTCGCGCACAATCACGAACGCGACACCGAGAATGACCGCATACACGGCATAGCCCACCAGCGCCCCGAGCGCGGTGATCGTCGTGGCCTCGAGCACGATCGCCGAGGATACCGTGCGCCGCCGCGCACCCAGCGCACGCAGAATGGCAAACTCGCGCCGCCGCTCGTGCATGGTGTTGTAGAGACTGGCCAGAATCGTACCGGCCGCCACCACCACGACAAAGTACGCCACCAGCTCAAGCACCTGGTTGACCCATCCGATTTTCTCGAACAGATCAGCCATCGACCGGCCGATGGGCCAGGCCAGCGTGGCGCGTGTACCCTGACGGTTGATCGCCTGGTCGAGAAACATGCCGGCCTGCGGATCGGCCAGCTTGAGCATGACGGCACTGACCTCCCGATGCTCGTCGGGTATCTCCACGCCCTCCTCGGGGCGATAGTTGCGTCCCGTGCCGCGCAGCACATGCCCGCTCATGCGGAACACGCCCTCGATGGGAATGAACACGAGTCGATCGAGTGGACTGTTTGTGGGGGCCAGCACGCCCACGACCGTGTATTCGTCGTCGTGTGCCTTGCCCTCGACATCGGCGAGGCCATGCGAGGGCTCGAGGTGATCGCCCGCGCGCACGCCGGTGCGCTGGGCCACGACGCTGCCGACCACCGCCTCTTTCGCATCCGCCGTAAACAGGCGTCCGCCGGACGTCACCGTCAACCCGCCTTCCCCCGGGAAGCGCGTGAACAGATCCGTGGTCGTGCCGATGATGCGAAAGCCCTCGTAGCTGTCACCCACGGCATAGGGCACCGCGAGCTCTACTCCGGGGTCCTCTTCGACCGACTCGTAGAGCTGCCAGGGAATGTTCCCGGGCGAGGTTTCCAGATGGAAGACCGCATTCAGCACCAGTTGCAGCTGACTGCCCCGCGCACCCAGCACGGCATCAAACCCCTGCGCCCCACCCGTGAACGCATCGTATGACTGGCGCTTGATCGCGAACACGGCCATGACGAGGCCGCACGCCAGCGCCACCGACACGACCGTGACCGACGTCGACAACGCGTGCTGCCGCAGGCTGCGCCGCACGATCAGCATGAGCCCGGGCCGCATCACCTCACCTCCGCTGGCGCAGACAGCACGCGATTGAGCGTGGCCAGGTCGTCGACGCGATCAAACTGCCCCAGCACCGCCGGATCGTGACTGACGAGCAGCAGGGCCGCCCCCTGCTCATGGCACACCTCGCGAATCAGCGTCAGCGCCTCTGCACCGTGTCGGGCATCGAGGTTGCCCGTGGGCTCGTCGGCCAGCACCAGTCGCGGACGCCCTGCGAGGGCGCGGGCGACGGCCACGCGCTGCTGCTGGCCCACCGAGAGCTGCCGCGGCAGGTAATGCAGCCGTCCCCCCAGACCCACGCGGGTCAGCAGTGCCGCAGCGGCCGTCGCGTCCGATCCGCGGCCGAACATCATGCCGAGCAGTACATTCTCGAGCGCCGAGTAGCCCTGCAGCAGGTTGAACGTCTGGAACACGTAGCCGATGCGTTCGGCCCGCAGGGCATCACGGTCTGCCTCGCCAAGTGCCGTGATGTCGGTGCCGTCGATCAGCACCCGTCCATGGTCGGGGGTGAGAATGCCGGCGATGATGTGCAGCAGCGTGGTCTTTCCAGACCCGCTCGCGCCGCGCAGCGCCACCTGTTCACCGGCGCCCAGCTCGAACGACGGGATGTCGAGCACCGGCGTCACCTCGCCGTCCGGGGCCCGGTAGGCTTTCGTCAAGGACTCGACGCGCAGGACGGGCGCGTCGCCTCCCGCCGCAGCTGTCACCGGCCATCCTCGATGTCGGCGCGGTCGGCTTCCAGACGATAGAGACTTGTGACGCGGCCGTTCTTCAGTTCCTCGCCGACCTCGAGCCGCCCCTTGACACTCATCGCCAGGTGCGTGAACTTGGCGCGCTTGCCGCCCTTCATGCGCACGAGCACCCACTCGTTCATCCGCACGGGGGCCCCGAAGTAGCACATGTCGATGCTGGCATTCAGCATGAACATCGACACGCCGTCCGGGTTGAGGTCGAGCGGCAGCATGAAGCCCTCGATCGACACCATCGTGCCGCTCAGCGACTTGACCGCATCGGGAATCTTGTTCTGCAGCGTACGCGGCGTCGGGTCGAAGGGGTCGGGCAGTTCGTATTCGTAGTTGCTCAGCTTGCTGAAGTCGACGCGCTGGTACGACTGCGCGCCCACCATCGTGGAAATCAGCAGGGCAAAGATCAGAGTGACGATGCCAGAACGCATGATGCCTTCACTCTAGCGCATCTGGGCGGCGGTGTTGTGCAGCCAGTCAATGGCGCCGCCGACCACAGTCGGCCCCTCGGGCTCCTGGTGCAGTTCGTGGCGCAGGCCAGGAAAGAGCCGGCGCTCGACGCCCGGGGCTCCCTCGAGCGGAGCGCTCGCCCGGGCAGGTACCAGACCATCGTCGGAGCCGTGCAGCACCAGCGTCGGCACCCCGAGGCCCTGCGGCAGCAGCGGCCGCACGCGTCGCTGCTCGCCAACGCCCGCTGCCCCGAAGCGGGCGGTGCTGGTGGTGCCGCACTGCGGATCGCGGGCCACGGCCTCGCCCACCGCCGGGTCGCGCGACAGCGTCGCAGGGTCGACGTCATTGGGCAGGCGCAACCCGGGCCACACGCGCGCCAGCCACGGGGCCAGCGCCTTCTTCCAGCCGGCAAGAGTCGAGTCGAAACCCGGGGCCGACAGCACCACCATCGAGGGCCGTGGACGACCAGACAGACAGTACCCCGCCGCAATCAGCCCGCCCATCGAGTGGGCGTAGAGAGCCACCGGCAGGCCGGCCGCCTGGCGCCGCACCTCGGCCAGGCGATCTTCCAGATCGTCGTGCAGCTGCGACCAGGCCATGACGTCACCTCTGGCTCCATCAGACCCGCCATTGCCCCGGTGGTCATAGGCGTGCACCGCGATGCCGGCAGCGGTCATCTGGGCGGCCACGGCGGCATAACGACCGCTGTGCTCGCCGAGCCCATGCACCAGCAGCACATGCAGCCACGGCTGTCCCTCGGGCAGCCACTGGCGCACCAGCAGGTGCAGGCCGTCGCGGGCGGGTACGGTCGTCTCGGGTCGTGTCATGGCCCTCATTCTATGCAGCGGCCCTTCCCTGAGTTTGACCCACCGTGAGGCGCGACGAATAATGAGCCTATGGCATACACGCGTCTCGCTCTGGTCGCTGCCGGCCTGCTGGTGCTGGGCAGCTCAACACGCGCGGCCGATCCGGTGCTGCGCTCGGCCCTCCACGACTATCGCCTCGTCACGGTTGCTGAGAATCTGGTGCAGCCGTGGTCGGTCGCCACGCTGCCTGACGGCGACGTGCTCATCACCGAACGCCCCGGGCGCCTCCGCATTGTCCGCAAGGGCACGCTGGTGCCGACACCGGTCGAGGGCGTGCCCGCGGTCTTCCAGAGCCGCCAGGGTGGTCTCTTCGAAGTGGCGCCGCACCCGCAGTTTGCGTCGAACCGCCTGCTTTACATGACCTACGCCAAGCCCCAGCCCGACGGCCAGTCGACGACAGCCCTCATCCGGGCACGGTTCGAGAACGACCGCCTGACTAACATCCAGCCCCTTTTCGAATCGGTCTCAAAGGGCCAGGGCCACTACGGCGGCAAGATTGCCTTCGACGGCAAGGGCTTCCTCTATCTGACTCTGGGCGATCGCCAGGTGCCGCCTGAGGGCAACCTCGAGGCGCATCCCGCGCAAGACCTGACCAATCACCACGGCAAGCTCATTCGCCTGCACGACGATGGCCGGGTGCCGGCCGATAACCCGTTCGTGGCACGTCAGGGTGCGCGGCCCGAGATCTGGTCATACGGCCACCGCAACGTGCAGGGCATCGCCATCAACCAGACGACGGGCGATGTGTGGGCTGACGAACATGGCCCGCAGGGCGGGGACGAACTCAACCTCATCCAGAAGGGCCGCAACTACGGCTGGCCGGTCATCGGCTTCGGCGTGAACTACACGACAGGCAAGGCCATTCACAGCGGCACCATGCGCGACGGGATGGAGCAGCCGACCCAGGTATGGGTGCCGTCCATCGGCATCTCCGGCGCGATGTTCTACACCGGCGACAGGTTCCCCCAGTGGAAGGGAAACCTCTTCGTCGGCGGCCTCGCAGGCCAGCGTCTCGACCGGCTGACGCTGCAGGGGACCACGGTGACGATGCGTGAATCGCTGGTGCCGGGCATGGGCCGCATCCGCGACGTGCGCCAGGGCCTCGACGGCTTCATCTATCTGGTGATCGAAGATCGCGACGGCAAGCCGACGCCGGTCTATCGCATGGAACCGGTCGAACGCGGCACGTCGCGTTAATCGGCTTAACAACGGAACGACGAATGTCACGAGTGACGGCGCGGGTCCATGATGCACTGAACGACATGCTGACCCGATCCGTCCGCGCACGGTTGATGGCCCTGGCTCTCGCCAGTGCCGTCACCGCCCTGGCCTGCGGGGGTGGTGCCACGAGCACCACCCCGACGGCTCCCTCAACCACCGCAGCCACCACGCCGACGACAGGCGGCACCGGCTCGGGAACCACATCGCTGCCGGCCTGGTATGCCCAGTTCGGATCGGCCGTGCAGGTCAGTGTGTCCGGCAGTGAAGTCATGCTGCGGACGAACAGCGTGCCCGACCACGCGAGCTACTACTTCGGCGCCGGCCACGCGAGCTATGAAGCGCCCCATGCCGGCATGCAGCCCAACCAGCACCGCATTGTGGGACAGACCGTGACGCTGCGTGTGCCGGTGACGCCGTCCATGGCATCGACACCGACCGACACGCCGCTCGGCCCCATTGGCGTGGCCATCAACGGCGTGGTGTTCTTCAACCAGTACGCCGCGCAGCGGCAGCCGCTGACCTTCGAAGTTCTCTCGTTCGACCGCTACAACGGCCACCCGACGCCGACCAACCAGTATCACTATCACCTCGAGCCGCTGTGGCTGACGCAGGCCGGGCGCTCGCGCCTGCTCGGGGTGCTGCTCGACGGCTATCCCGCGTACGGACCGGCTGAGGCCGGGGGTGCCGTGCCGTCCGGCCTGGACTCGTGCAACGGCCACACACACGCCACCAGCGACTTCCCGGCCGGCATGTATCACTACCACTTCACCGAGGCCGTCCCGTACCTCGCGGGGTGTTACCACGGTGTGCGCGGCAGTGTGGGCTGAGTGATGCCGTTCACCCCGCCCCGCGCGGCATCATCGGTGCTGTGGCGTCCCCTGCGATGCGCGGCGCTCTGCCTTGTGGCCCTCGTGTCGATCGGGGCCTCGTCGATCACGCAGACGCGTATCGAGTACTGGCCCAATGGACGCGTCAGGCTTGAAGTTCATCTGCGCCACGACCGGTTTCATGGCACCTATCGCACCTACTACGCGTCGGGGCAACCCTTCGAAGTCAGACACTACGTGCACGGGCGCGAGGAAGGCCGGCAGCAGTCGTTCACCGAGGCCGGCGACGTCTTCCTCAACTACGAAGTGTGGCAGGGACGCCGCTACGGGTATCTCAATGCGCGGCCCTGCATGCCGGTGGCCTCACCCGGAGCATGACGCGCGTCATCCTGCTGTGCCTGCTGGCACTGCTGGCCTCGTGCGGCACCAGTCGTCGGCCCGGGGAAGGGCTCCCGTTCTACGACAGCGCCGACTTCACACCGCGCTGGAGCCGCGACAGCACGCACCGCGTCGGTGACTTCACGCTGACCTCGCAGACCGGCGCACCACTCAGCGGACGCGACCTGCGCGGACGCATGCATGTCGCCTCGTTCTTCTTCACCACCTGCACCACGATCTGCCCGCTGCTCGTCGACACCCTCGGCCGCGCCCAGTCAGCCCTGGCGGGGCACGACGATGTGGTGATGGTGTCGTATTCGGTGACGCCGACCATCGACACACCGGCGGTGCTCGAGGCATTCGGCAAGGCCCACGGCATCGATCCGGCACGGTGGTCGTTACTGACAGGACCGGCAGACGACATCTACCGCCTGGCCCGGGAGTCGTACTTCGCCGACGATCGCCGGCTCGACCTCTCACAGCCGGCAGCCACACAAATCCTTCATACGGAAAAGGTGCTGCTGGTCGATCACGAGGGCCATCTGCGCGGGGTATACAACGGCACCGTCCCGTTCGACATCGATCGCCTCGTCGGCGACATCGACACGCTGCGCCGCGAGCACGACGCGTCGGCCGCTCAGTAGCGGCGGTCGACGACCCAGCGCGCAATGCCGAGCAGGTGCTCGTCAGGAAGGCCGGCCCCGGCCAGCGCCTCACCTGCCGCATCAACATGCGCCCGGGCCAGAGCCTTCGACTCGTCGAGGCCGAACAGCGCCGGATAGGTTGGCTTGCCCTCGGCGCGGTCCTTCCCGGCGGTCTTGCCGAGTTCACCGCTGGTGCCGATTTCGTCAAGGATGTCGTCGACGATCTGGAAGGCCAGACCAATCTCTTCGCCAAATCGCTCGAGGGACTCGATCTCTGCCGGCTGCGCACCGACGATGACGCCCCCGGTCACCGCCGCGGCACGGATGAGCGCCCCGGTCTTGCGGAGATGCATGTCGCGCAGCGCCTCCGGGGTCGCCGTGCCGACGGGATGCGATGGGTGAGTGATGCGGCCGGCACACTGCAGGTCGATGGCCTGGCCGCCAAGCATGCCGGCGGCACCGACGGCGCGTCCCACTTCCCGCAGCACCTGCAGTTTGCGCAGGGCGAGCGCCGGCTGCAACCGCTCGTCGGGCTCGCGGGCCAGGATCGAAAAGCCCTCGGCGAGCAGGCCGTCACTGGCGAGAATGGCCAGCGCCTCGCCGTAAACCACGTGCAGCGTGGGTTTGCCTCGGCGCAGCGCGTCGTTATCCATCGACGGCAGGTCGTCGTGCACGAGCGAGTAGGTGTGAATGAACTCAATGGCGCAGGCGGCCGGCATGGCCAGCTGCCGCGCGGCCTCGAGTGCCGCATCGTCTGCGTGCGCCCCGCCGCGCCTGACGACGGCCTCGGCGGCGGCCAGCACGAGCACCGGTCGCACGCGCTTGGTACCGCGGCCCAGGCAGTAGCGCATGGCCTCGGAGACCACGGCCGGGCACGGCGGCGACGCGGGCACGGCGGCCTGCAGCGCCTGCTCGACCTGCTCGCGGCGCGCGTGCGCCCACACCTCGAACGACACCGTCATCGCAGGCATCCTAACGCGTCTCCCAGCGTCGGGCGAGCTGCCGGGCCAGCAGCCATCCCCCGAGGCCAATCACCAGCAGCACCAGCGACGGACGCAGCATGCCCGACCACGCGCTGCCGGCCCGCAGGGCTTCCCCATAGGCATCGATCGCCCAGGCGTTGGGGGTCAGCCAGCCCATCTGCTGCAGCCACAGGGGCATCAGGAAGCGCGGCACCATCGAGCCACCGACGGCCGACACCACCAGCACCGCCACGTTCGACACGGCGACCGCCTGCTGCGCCGACCGGCACAGCACCGACACCAGCAGCATCAGTCCCGCCGAGGCAACTGCCACGGCGACGGTGACGATGGCCCACGGCCCCAGCCGCGCAGGCACATCGACGCCGTATCCGAGCCACGCCACCGCAAAGATCACCAGCACCTGCAGCAGCGCCTGACCCGCCAGAAACACCGCACGTCCATCCACCAGTGTGGCCAGTGTCGCCGGACCTGTCAGCACCCGATCAACCACACCCGACGCCACATCGTCGTGCAGCGACGCCGCGCCGTGCACCGCCGCGAGCAGCACGAACAGGATCGCGACCGAACCGGCGTAATACGCCACTTCATCGATCGAGGCCCCGCGCGTGGTCGCCGGCGCCTGGGCCACCATCGGCGCCATGGTGGTGCCGTCTTCGGGAGCGTCGGCAGGTTCGCCGGGTTGCGGTGCCATCGCCGCCAGCTGGCGATCGGCTTCGGTCTTCTGGTCGTCGGTGAGCGGCACGACGAGCGCATCGACCAGACTCACCACGCCGCGCAGCGCCACATCGGGCAGCCGTTCGTAGTAGAGGCGTTCGACGTGTCCCGCGAGCAACGACCCGGCCACCGAGCGTGCCGGATGCGTCAGCACCAGCATCGGCGGTTCACCGTCGCCGGCTAGCTGCGTCAGCGGACGCGCGCCTGCGGGCAGCACCAGCCCCGCATCCGCCGCGCCCTCGGCCACGACCTGCTCGGCCGCCGCACGCGCAGGCACCTGCGCCGTGACGGTCACGGTCTTCAGCGTCGACAGCGCCTCAACCAGGCGACGGCTCTCGGCCGTCTGCAACTCGTCGGCAACCACCACGCGCAGCAGCAACGTGTTACCGCTGGCACCGCCGAAGATCGCTGCAAACACCACGAAGACGACGACGGGCAAGACAAAGCCCATGACCAGCGCACCGCGATCGCGCCACAGCTGGAGCAGCAGCACACGCACGACGGCTGCCCTCACGACTCGCCTCCTGCCGCATGGCCCGTCAGCACAGCGACGGCTCCACGCAAGCTCGGCTGGCGCACGCGGGTTTCGGCCACGACCACCCCGGCGGCCAGCCAGTCGGCCTCAAGCCGGTCGACATCGGCCAGCGACGCCGACCACGCCCGTGCCCATGTGCGCGCACCGATCTGCCTGAACGCATCACGCTGCATCACCGACACACTGCGGTCGCCGGGCACGTCTGCCAGCAGTACCACCACTTCACGCCCCTCGGGGAAGGCACGCGCTACCACCTCTGAGACCGCACCCGAGGCCACCACCCGCCCCTCGTGCATCACGACCACGTCGTCACAGCACGCGGCGGCATCGTCGAGATGATGGGTCGCGAGCACGATGCCCATGCCCGAGGCGCGCAACGACGAGAGCAAGACGTAGAGGCGCCCCTCCGATGCGGCATCGACACCCACCGTGGGTTCGTCGAGCAGCAGCAGGGACGGCTGGTGGAGCAGACCGGCGATCAGATTGACGCGGCGCTTCATGCCGCCACTCAACGACGACAAACGGTGTTCGGCGCGGTCGGCGAGACCGGCCCACTGCAGGCTCTCGCGAATGCGATCGGACAGCGCACGACGAGCGACGCCGGCGAGCGTGCCGAGCACCTCGAGATTTTCACGAATGGTGAGCGACGGATAGACGGCGAGGTCCTGCGGTACCAGGCCCAGCACGCCGTGCTGGCGTGCCTCACCGATGGACTGACCGAGCAGTTGCACCTGTCCGCGGTCCGTGCGGAGGCGACCCGAGATGACGCGCAGCAGCGAGGTCTTCCCCGCACCGTTCGGCCCGACCAGGGCACACATGCGGCCGCGACCGACCGTCAGTGACACATCGTCAAGCACCTGCCGTTCACCGATGCGACGAGACACCCCGGTGACCTCAAGCGGCCACGGCAGGTTCCCGGCAGGCGCGTCGGACATCCCGGCTAGTATAGCGACCCCCTGTCACGTGCGTGATACGCTCACCCGTGCGTGTCCGTTGATGTGCTCATCGTGGGCGGGGGACTCGCTGGCAGCCTCGCCGCATGGCGCATCGCCGCCCTGCACCCCTCCGTATCACTGCTGCTGCTTGAGTCGGGCGACACGCTCGGCGGCAACCACACGTGGTCGTTCCACGATACCGACATCACGCCCGCACAGCGTGCGTGGCTGCAGCCGCTCGTCACGGCACAGTGGCCACGGCACGAAGTGCGGTTTCCCGCATATGCGCGCGTACTCGACGGTGGCTACGCCACGGTCACGTCCGAGCGACTGCATGCGGTGATAGCGCCGGCCCTCGGCGCGCGCCTGCGTCTCGCCACGCCGGTGCAGGCGGTCGATCGCGACGGCGCCACGCTGGGTGATGGCACGCAGATCACGGCGCGGCTGGTGCTCGATGCGCGCGGCGGCGGCCCCGAGCATGTGCCGGTCGGCTGGCAATCGTTTCTCGGGCAGGAAGTGCGGCTGCAGGCGCCGCACGGCCTGCAGTGGCCCATCCTCATGGATGCCACCGTCGAGCAGCGTGGCGGCTATCGCTTCATCTATGTGCTGCCCTTCACGGCCGACACCCTGCTGATCGAAGACACCTACTACATCGACGGACCGGCGATTGACGCACACGAGTGCCGCGCGGCGATTGCGGGTTATGCACGCGATCGGGGCTGGTCGATTGCCGAGGTCGTGCGCGAGGAAGCCGGGGCGCTGCCCATTCCCCTGGGAGGCACGCTCGACGACTTCCGCGCCCTGTCGCCCGCACTCGCCATCGGTGTGCGCGCCGGGCTCTTCCAGCCCACCACCGGCTACTCGTTGCCCGAGGCCGTGGCCACAGCCTCGCTCATCGCCGAGGGGCACCTGAACGAGGTTCCGGGCGTCTATGCACGTATGCATGCGTATGTGACGGCACGGTGGCAGGCCGGGGCATTCAACCGGCTGCTCAACCGGTGGCTGTTCCGCGCCGCACGCCCCACCGAGCGGCGCATCATTTTCGAGCAGTTCTACCGGCGAGCCGAACCCACCATCGCCCGCTTCTATGCCGGGCGCCTGACGTGGCCCGATCGGCTGCGCCTGCTCACCGGTCGGCCGCCGGTGCCTGTCACACGCGCCCTCGCGCACCTGCGTTCCTAGGACCTCATGTCATCACAGACTTCCGCATCTCCCCACCCCGTCGCCGTCATCGGTGCCGGCTTCGGTGGCCTGGCCCTGGCCATCCGCCTGCAGGCCGCCGGCATTCCCACCATCCTGTTCGAGGCCCGCGACAAGCCCGGAGGCCGCGGCTACGTTTATCAGGACAACGGCTTCACCTTCGACGCCGGCCCCACGGTCATCACCGCACCGCACTGCCTCGAAGAGCTCTATGCCCTCGCAGGCGAACAGCTGAGCGACCATGTCGACCTCATGCCGGTGATGCCGTTCTACCGGCTGTTCTGGGAAGACGGCACGGTCTTCGACTATTCGAATGACACCGAGGCCCTGACTCGCCAGATGCGCGCGATTGATCCCGCTGATGCCGACGGCTACGAGCGGTTCCTGAAATACGCCGCCGAAGTGTTCGAGGAAGGCTACGTCAAGCTCGCGCACGTGCCATTCCTCGACCTGTGGAGCATGATTCGCGTCGCGCCGCAGCTGGTGAAGCTCGAGGCATACCGCAGCGTCTACTCGGTGGTATCGAAGTACATCCGCGACGAGCGCCTGCGGCAGGCATTCAGCTTCCATTCGCTGCTGGTCGGCGGCAATCCCTTTGACACCTCGGCCATCTACACCCTGATTCACGTGCTCGAAAAGACCTGGGGGGTCACCTTCCCCCGGGGCGGCACCGGCGAACTGGTGCGTCAGCTGGCCAGGCTCTTCGAGCGGCTTGGCGGCACGCTGCGCCTCAACTGCGGCGTCGACGAAATCGTGACCCGCGACGGAAAGGTCGTGGCCGTGCGCACGGTCGACGGCATAGAAACGCCGGTGTCCGCCGTGGCCAGCAATGCGGATGTGGTCACCACGTACCGCAAGCTGCTGCGCCAGGATCCGGTCGCGGCCCGCAAGGCCGGTCGTCTCGAACAGTCGCGGTTCAGCATGTCGCTGTTCCTCATCTACTTCGGGACGAAGCGGCGCCATCCGCACCTGGCGCATCACAACGTCATCCTCGGGCCGCGCTACGAGGGCCTGCTGTCGGACATCTTCCACCGCGGCCACCTAGCCGATGATTTCTCGCTCTATCTGCACGCACCCACGGTCTCTGATCCCTCGCTCGCCCCTGAGGGTTGTGAGGCGTTCTACGTGCTCTCGCCGGTGCCCCACCTCGGGAAGGCCGACATCGACTGGATGGTCGAGGGGCCGCGCTATGCCGACCGCATCCTGCAGTACCTCGAGTCGCGCTACATTCCCAACCTGCGTGCCGACCTGGTCACGCAGCGCATCTTCACGCCGCTCGACTTCCAGCAGCAGCTCGGCGCGCACCACGGGTCGGCGTTCTCGCTCGAGCCGGTGCTGACGCAGAGCGCCTGGTTCCGCGTGCATAACCGTGACAGCCGCATCGGCGGGCTCTACTTCGTCGGTGCGGGGACACATCCTGGAGCCGGCATGCCCGGGGTGGTCGGCTCGGCGAAGGCCACTGCCGGCGTGATGCTCGAGGACCTGGCGCACCTCACCCGCGGCCGCGCATGAGCGGCGAGCCTCGCGCCGACGCCGCCATCGCGCAGGGCTCGAAGAGCTTCGCGCTGGCGTCGCGGCTGTTCGATGCGCGCACGCGACACCTCGTCTGGGATCTGTATGCCTGGTGCCGGCATCTGGACGATTGCACCGATGGCCAGCAGCTCGGTCATGGTCGGGCCACCGTGTCGGATCCACGGGCCGTCGTCGCAGAGTTGCGGCGCGAATCGGCGCGCGCCCTGAAAGGCGAGGCCGCGCCGGGCACGCCGTTCGCGGCGCTGGCACGCGTGGCGGCGGCCACGAATCTGCCGTCCGCCTTCGTGCACGACCATCTCACCGGCTTCGAGATGGATGCCGATGGTGTCACGTATCACGCGCCCGACGATACGTATCGCTACTGCTACCACGTGGCGGGCGTCGTCGGTCTGATGATGGCGTGGATCATGGGCGTGCGCGACCGCGACGTGCTGCTGCGTGGCTGCGACCTCGGCCTGGCCTTCCAGCTGACCAACATTGCGCGTGACGTCCAGGACGATGCCATGAACGGGCGAGTGTATGTGCCGGCCTGCTGGCTGAAGGAGGAGGGCGTCGTGATGACCCTCGGGCAGCCGCTGCCGGCCGGCGAGGCCCGCGTGGCCGTGCTGCGCGCCGCCTCGCGCCTGCTCGACAGTGCCGACGCCTATTACGCCTCGGCGTGGCATGGAGTCGGTGCGCTGCCCTGGCGTGCCGCCTGGGCCGTCGCCACGGCGCGGCACGTTTATGGCGACATCGGCCCCCTCGTGCGACGCGCTGGGCCCCGCGCCTGGGACACGCGGGCCTCGACGTCAACCCGCTGGAAGCTGATGCGGCTTCTGCAGGCACTCGTCGAGGTGGGTATCGGTCGAGTCGTGCCGCGCAGCCCTGCGCGGCCCGCGCGCACCGGCCTCTTCACTCCGGCGCTGCCCCCCGTGCTAGGCTGAACCCATGGCCTCGGCGTTTGTGTTTCTGGCGCTCTTCCTCGGTGCACTGCTGGCGATGGAGGGCGTGGCCTATCTCACCCACAAGTACCTCATGCATGGCCCGCTGTGGTTCCTGCACCGGTCACATCACGAGCCGCACACGCACGCGTTCGAGTGGAACGACCTGTTCGGTGTCTTCTTTGCGCTGCCGTCCATCTGGCTCATCAACGAAGGCGTCACGCATCAGTCGTGGATGCTGCCCGTCGGTCTCGGCATGACCGGCTACGGCATCATCTACTTCCTCTTCCACGATGTCGTCGTGCACCGGCGCATCCGCCTGCGCGGCGTACCGCAGTGGCCGTATCTGCGGCGCATCATCATGGCGCACTTGGTACACCACAAGACGCACGCGCGCGACGGTGCGCAGTCGTTCGGCTTTCTCTACGCCCCCACGGACCTCACCTCCGACAGTCGCTAGCGCCGCGGCACCGGTGCCGCGTCCTGCAGCAGCCCCACCATCGGTACGCCATCGGCCGACGGCATCGGCACCCCCAGCAGCCGGGCCACGGTGGGTGCAATGTCGATTTGCCGCAGCAGAGGCAGCGGCACGCCCGGGCGGATGCCGGCCCCGGCGGCAATGAATCCGGTGTGCATGCGCGGCTCGGTCGACAGGAAGCCATGTGCACCACGTCGCGTGGTCCCCACCAGCACCTCGCCGCCGGCCACACCGTCCGACACGTAGTAACCCTCGGCAGGTTCGATGAAGAAGGCCGCCTCCGGATAGCTGCCAAACGCATCGAGTTCCGCGCGGCTCACCACACGGAAGATGCCCTTGTAGCGTCCGGCCGCCAGTTCACGGAACCGCGCCTCGACCCTGGCGGCCAGCGCCGCATCGGCCGGATTCGCCAGCCGGATGGCCGTGGCATGCGCGGCCACCTCGAACGCGCTGATGCGCCCGTCGGCCCCCGTCGTCAGCCATCCGCCCTCGCGCAGAATCACGTTCGGCTGAATCAGCGTGTGCACGCGCGAGAACCCGTGATCGCCCGTGATGATGAAGGCGGTGCGGGTCCGAATGCCGGCCTCCTCCGTGGCGCGCACGAGCCGGCCGATGTGTGCATCGACTCGCGCAAGCGCCGCGTGGGCCGCAGGCGTCCCCGGGCCCTCCGCATGCTGCACCGAATCGGTCTCCATCAGGTGGATGAGCAGGACGTTCGGCCGATGCGTCCGGACGATGCGCTCGGCGACCGCCGTCGTGAACCGATCGCGCTGCACCGCACTGAGGTTGTCACGCGGTCCGAATCCGCCGAGGTCAGCCACCACCGCATCCACGAGACCCGGCGTCGAATCCCGGCGCGCCCGCTCGAGCCACGACTCGCCCTCGGGCATCTGGTTCGATTCCGGAAAGAGCACGTCCATCGTCGCACCCACGGTGACAGGCCATGAGGCCCCGGCCGCCGTCAGACCATGCTGACGCACGACATCCCACAGAGCCGGTACTTTCATGGCCTCGTGCTCGTAGTACCAGGCCGATGAACCCCTGAGCGGGTCGAATTTCGTGTTGCTGGTGATGCCGTGCCGCACCGGCCTCGTGCCGGTCGCCAGCGAGGTGTGCGACGGATAGGTCATCGACGGGTATGCCACTTCGACGCCTTCGGCTCGTGACCCTGCCTCCCACAGCGCACGCAGGGCCGGCAGCGCGCCGGGACTGCGGTCGGCGTCGAGATACATCTGCGGGCGGAATCCATCGATGGAAATCACGACCACGTGGTCGGCCAGGCGGGGCGTCTGCGCGGTCACCGTCGTGACGAAGATGGCCGCGAGGATGAGCGCGCTCGCCATCAGCAGGCGACCACGCATCGACAGGCGACGGGCAGCAGGGTAGCATTTCATGGTCCTCATTATGCGCGGCCTGCGGTAGGATGCGGCGGCGATCATGCGTCGTCTTGTGGCACAGCTCATCATCCGCGTGGCACCCGCGCTCGCTGAGGAGATCGGCCGGCGGCAGGCCGTGAGCGCTCGGCGGCAAGAGGCCCGGCGGCAGGCCGCGCGTCGCCAGCTGCTCATCGACGCGGCGTTCACCGACCACCTGACTAGGCTCGCCAACCGACGTGCCTGTGACGCGTGCCTCCAGCAGTGCCTCACCGCTGACGGGGACGCAGAGACGCGCGCCGCCCTGATCCTCATCGACCTCGATCACTTCAAGCACATCAACGACGTCTGCGGTCACATCGCCGGCGATCGGGCCCTCCAGGCCGTGGCCCGTGTGCTGTCATCGCACACACGGTCTGGCACGGACCGGGTCTTCCGCATCGGCGGTGAGGAGTTTGCGGTGATCACCTCGGACTGCCTCACGCGAGAGCAGCTCCACGGCATGGCCCTGCGACTGATTGCCGCCATCGCGCGTGAACGCGTGCAGACGGGCACGCTGACGATGCCGCTGACCGCCAGCGCCGGAGCCACGTTCGTCGGGATCGACGACACAGACGTCTCACGTGTGATCGCCCGCGCCGATGCCCTCCTCTACGCAGCCAAGCACGACGGACGCAATCGCGCATGCGCATGACAGCCCCACGTCTCTTCCCCCGTATCGGTGCTGCGTCGCTCTCGCGCCGCGATCTGCTGCGCTCGGCTGCCGGGCTGTGTGCGGCCTCGGCCGGGGTCGGCATGTCGACCGCTGCGGCGCAGCCGCGCCTGCGTCCTCCCTCGGGCCCGTACGTCATCGACGCAGGGTGGGCGTGGATCGCATCCGGCGACGAGACCGCCGCGCTGCAGCGCGAGGTGTCGATCGTGGTCCGTCACGGTCGCATCGAAGAGGTGGGGCGCGCTGTCGGTCGCGGGCTGCCGCGCATCGATGCCCGCACGCACCTGGTGCTGCCCGGATTCATCAGCGGACACACCCACGTCGCCAGCGGCACACCGACCCGCGGCATCATCGAGGGCGGGCGTTCGTATCAGCGTCCGCTGGAACTGCTCGACCAGCTGCCAGACGAGGACCTCGATGCAGTCACCGCGGCGAATCTGGCCGAGCTCATCCGTAGCGGGTGCACCACGACGCTCGACATGAGCCTCAGCCTCCGTCAGGCCCAGTCGTTCGTGCGGGTAGCCACACGGTTCCGGGCACGCGGCTATCCGGCACCGATGATTCCCGGCACGCGTCGCCTCTTCGATATCTGGTATCGCCGCACCGACGCGGTGCTGCAGGACGCCACAGCCGAGACGCTCCGCGAGATTGCCGACGCCCGGGCCTTTGCGCTCATGCACGCCCGCAGGAACGACGGCCTCATTCGCCCGCAGATGGCCGCCCACGCTACCGACACTCACACGCCGGACACCATGCGTGCCCTCATTCAGGCCGCGCGTGACGTCGGCGAAGGCCTGCACCTGCACCTGGCGCAGGGGGCTCGGGAATCCGCCACGGTCCAGCGCCTCCGGGGACAATCGCCGGTGCGCTGGCTCGATGAGCTCGGCGCCTTCTCGATGCCCTGTTTCGGAGCACACATGGCCGGGGTCGACTGGGCCGCCGATGGTCCCCTGCTCGCAGCACGCGGAGTGGTCTATGCCCATTGCCCTTCGGCGGGCGGGGCCGGGGGCGATACGCAGCCCTGGCCCGAAGCCCTCGCCGCAGGGGTACCCGTCAACATCGGCATCGACACGCACTCGAACGACTATCTCGAGAATCTCAAGCTCGCGGTGCTCTACGGGCAGGCGCGCGAGAGCCTGCTGCGCGCCTCGAGTCCGGTGCCGGTCAGGCGGCCCACCGTGGCCGATGCGCTGCGCAGTGCCACCCTGGTGCCGGCACAGGCCCTGAAGCGGCCCGACCTCGGACGCCTGCGCCCGGGAGCCGAGGCCGATCTCGTGTCGATCGACGTCAGCGGCCTGCTCGTCGGCACCGGCGCCCTTCCGCCCGAGCCGCTCAATCTGCTGCTGTATGGCCACGGCCTCTCGGTGCGCCACGTGATGACACACGGCCACGTACAGGTCTTCCACGGACGCTTCATCGCCGATGATGAAGAGGCCGTGGCCGCACGCGGCGGAGCGGTCGTCCGACGCCTGTGGGCCACCCTCGAACGCGAGGGCTGGTTCCGCTGAGGTTGCCCGTGGCGACAGACGGGCCTACACTGCGCCTCATGCGTGTTGCCCGTCATCTTGTCGTTGCGGTTCTGCTGGCCGGCCTGCTGCAGCAGGTGGCCACCGCCGTCACCCCGCTGCCCTCCGCCGACGGCCAGTTCTGGGATGTGCAGGACACCTCGCCGTGGGCGCAGGACAGCGGCAGCATTGCCACCGGCGGCCGGTCACATCCCTTCAACGGCTTCGGCTATCTCAAGTGGCAATCGTCCTCGACTCAGGACGCCCTGCCACTTCGGGGATTCGGGCTGACCCACGACGGGGCCGAGCGCGTCGACAGCCTCACGCCCCTCATGGAAGACGGCTTCGTAATCGATCGCGAGCTGTTCGCCCCCCGCGATGCCGACTATCTGCGCTACGTCGACACGTTCCGGAATACGACACGCGACTCACGCACGCTGCGCGTCGCATGGGGCGGCGCAACCGGGGCCTTCGACGATGGGGGGCGTGTGGCGGTGGCGACAACCTCAAGTGGCGATCGGCGCATCGATGCGACGGATACCTTCGTCACGGTGATGCAGAACGCCCGCAACGTCGATGACCCGATGCGCGGGCCGTCGGGCCACGGGCCGTCGGCGCACGTCCTGGGTACGATGCCCGGCCTCTTCACCGGGGCCGGAGACATGTATGCCAACCCGTTCACCGATGCGTGGCCTGGGTATGACCCGGCGCACATCGGCTATGTGTTCACGATCACCGTCCCTGCAGGAGAGACGGCCTCGCTGATGACCTTTGTGGTGAAGGGACAGAGCGAGGTCTACGACCCGCGCGGAGGCTATCCCATCCCGCGCACCGATGCCCTGCTGTCGACGTGGTCTGATCCGGTCTATGCCGGTGCCGACCGCCGCGTGCCTGCGGCCGGCAGCGAGATTGCGCGGGTGACGAAGGTGGCGCAGCAGCTGGTCGCCTCGCCTGACCTGCGTGGCCTCACCCCTCGCCAGCGCGCCGCCATCATCAACTGGCAGCTGCCGGGCACCGAAGGCCTGCCGGCGTTCACGGTCGTCGAGCAGTCGGTCACGCAGCTGCAGGCCGCGCTCACCGCCGGCCAGGCCACCAGCGTCGACATGGTGCGTGAATACCTGGCACGCCTGACCCGCTTCGATCGCCACGGGCCCACCTATCGGTCGGTGCTGTCGATCAGCCCCCGCGCCATGGCCGACGCGCGGATGCGTGATGCGGAACGGATGGCGGGCACGGTGCGCGGAGCGTTCCACGGGCTGCCCATCGTGCTGAAGGACAACATTGACGCGACGGAACTGCCCACGACCGGAGGCGCGCGCGCACTGGCCGATCATCGGCCGCGGCTCGACTCGCGCATGGCCGCCGGCATGAAGCGCGGCGGGGCGATCATCCTCGGCAAGGCCAACCTCGACGAATTCCCCTTCGGCGACTTCGGCATCAGCACCGTCGGCGGCACGGTCGGCAACGCCTACGACTCGTCACTCAGCACCGCAGGCTCGAGCGGCGGCAGTGCGACGGCGACGGCCGCCAGCCTCGCGGCGCTGGCCTTCGGCACCGACACGTGCAACTCACTCTCGAACCCTGCCGGCTTTGCGGCGCTCGCCACGATTCGTACGACACGCGGCTTCACCAGCCGTGCGGGCGTCATGCCGCTGAATACCTACAACGATGCGGTGGGCCCGATGGGACGCTCGATCAGGGACATCGCGCTGGCCCTTGACCTCGTGACCGGCCGCGATGCCGAAGACCCGATCACCGCCGACGCTGACGCACACAAACCCGCGTCGTTCACGGCCGGGCTCGAGCGCGCCTCACTGCAGGGCAAACGCCTCGGGGCCTTCCGGCAGCGCTTCGTCGGCATCACCGGCGAGCAGGAAGCCGCGGGCATCATCGACCGCGCCATCGCCGACCTGCGCGCGGCAGGTGCGACGGTAATCGACGTGGCCATTCCCGACTATGACGCGGTGTATGCACGGGCTCGGGGCACGGCGCCCGGCTCACTGAAGGCCGGGTGGACAGCCTACCTCACACGGGGGGCACGGCCGGGTGAACCGGTGCTGACCATCGAGCAGCTCATTGCCTCGGGGAAGATGGCCCCGGCCGGACAGCGGCGTCTGGAATCGGCACTGGTCCCAGTGCCGCAGGGCGCAGCGCTCGAGGCAGCCACTGCCAGGTTCACGGCCGCACGCGAGGCCTATCGGCAGGTGCTGGTCGACCTCATGAACCGTCATCAGCTCGACGCGCTGATCTATCCGGCGAATCTTGCACGGCCGCACACCCACGAAGGCGGCGCAGAGCGCTACGGCACCGAGCCCGGCACCTGCGAGGAAAGCGCCGCGACCGGCCTGCCGCAGGTCACCGTGCCCGCCGGGTTCATGGGCGGGCGCTATCCGGTCGGCCTGTCACTGCTGGGGCGGATGTGGGCCGATCAGGCGCTCCTTGAGATGGCCCACGCGTACGAGCAGCGCACGCAGCATCGGCGTCTGCCAGACCGCGTTCGCTGACCGGCGTGCGCCGGTGCCGGCGCACGCGCTCATCGGATGAGATACCACAACTCCTGACGCGGCCGGAAGAACGTCCAGCCATCGTCGGCGAGCCAGGCGACGTCCTCCATCATCACGAACACCTTCTGCCCGTTCCACTCGGGCACGGCGGTGGCCGTGTTGAGTTCAATGGAAATGTAGGAACCGGCGCGCAGGCGCCGCTGGGCCTGCTGCCCGATGTCGGCGCGCTGCGATGCGCGGAAATCGATCGACGCCCCGAGGCCATGCCCCTGCGCCCCCACGGGGTGCGAGTAGATCATCGCCTCGATCTTCCGCTCGCCCATCTCGGCCATCGTGTCGAGGTAGACATCGCCTGCCAGGCGGCCCGGCCGTGAATGCCGCCGCATCAGGGCATCCTGCAGCGTGTTGGTGTTCCGCATCGCCTGCTTCAGTCCCTCGGGCACGTCGCGCTCGCCCTCGCGCAGCACGTAGGCCATCTTCTGCCAGTCGGTGTCGAAGCCCATGTAGCTGATGCCGAAGTCAACGTGCACCACATCGCCCCGCTCGATGAGTGTCGACTCGGGCGCCACGGCGAGAAATCCCCGCGAGGTGGCATTAGGCCGGTTGGGCTTCTGCACGCGCAGGTCGGGCTGGAACCACGTGCGCACCCCGTGCGCGGCCAGCGCGTCGTACAGCCAGCGTCGCACGTCGCCCACCCGCGTGACACCGGGCGTGATGACCTCGTTCGACAGCGCCCGTTGCACCAGATATTCGGTCATCGCCGTCGCCGCCGTATAGTGCTCGCGCTCCTCGGGCAGCCGCGTGTCGAGATACTCCTCGATGAGGTCGGCCGCGCTGACGAACCGCTCGACATACCGGGGGCCGACAGCGCGTCGCAGGAAAGCATGTGTATCGAAAGTCAGCGACCGTGTGACGCCGCGTGTGCCGCCGATGCTGAGGCCGATGGTCTTCGGATCGAATTCGTCCATCAGCTGGCCCAGCCGCACGTCGGCCGGCACGGGCTCGTCGGGTGACTCGAAAAAGCGCTTGAGATTGTCTTCGGAATATCCGGTGATCGCGATGCGCTTGAGACCGGCGGTACCGGTATCGACGAATACAAAGAAATCACGATTGCCGGCATACGGACGCGGCGGTGCCACCCAGCTGGTCAGCGGGTCGTCATGGAACTCTTCGTTGACGACAATCCACATGGCGACGGCGTGCTTCCGCATGAGTGGCAGCAGCTGTGCGTGGCGCCGCTCGAGCCATTGCTCGCGCAGCGTCATCTGCTGCGAGGGCGGCAGCAGCCGCGGGGCCTCTGGTGCCCGGGCCTGGGCGGCGACCGGGTCCGGTGCGAGCGCCGCGAGCGTGGCGCAGAACGCCAGAGTCAGCAGCCGACGGAGGTGACGAGCGACGGGGGCAGGCAGCATGCCGACATCTTGCCATGGCTGCGCGTGAGCCCCCCGGACACGAGTACACTGGCAGGGGCGCAGGTCGCCGCGGTGCAGCAGCGTACCGCCGCGCAGCGCCACGGAGATCTGCCCATGCGCCTGCTCGCCTTCACTCTCTCACTGGCCGCCTTGCTGTCCACGGTCGTGCCGGCCGCGTCGGCTCAGGAGCTGCCGGTGCCCGGCGTCGCCCCGGCGCGCGATGTGCCGGGCGCGAAGGAAATGCCCAGCACCACGCTCGTGCACAAAGTGGTCTTCGACATGGCCACGGCCAATCCGAAGGACACCCCGGTCCATCCGATGCTGAGCGCCGTCGCCCGCTACGTAAACACCCTGGCCAAGGTAGGCGTGCCCGCCGCCAACCGCAAGATCGCGGTGGTGCTGCATCAGGGATCGACCGACTACATCATGACCAACCAGGCCTACCGCGCCCGTCACGATGGCCAGGACAACCCCAATCTCGCCATGATGCAGGCCCTCAAGAAGGCCGGCGTCGACTTCCGCGTCTGCGGGCAGGCTGCGCTCGCCCGGAAGATCGATCCGAAGGACATCACCCCCGAGGTCCAGCTCGACCTCTGGGCCCTGACGACCATCATCGCCCTGCAGCAGCAGGGCTACGTGCTCGTCGCGCCCTGACCCTGGCCACACCTCTTCCCGCACGGCACCATGCACCTGCGACGTCTCTCGGCGGGGGTCAGCCTGGCGCTGGCCCTCGGCTGGCTCCACACGTCGCTGGCCTTTGCCAACATCTGGCCCACGCTCGGCATCAAGCTGACCGACGGCATCTCGCTCGACACCGGCCTGGCCCTGCTGGCCCTGTCGCTGTGGTGCAGTCGCACGCCCGCCCACGACCTCTCGGCCCACGCGATTCGACGCTGGTCGTGGGTGTGGGTCGTGCTCATCATCGGCCACTACATCGAAGCCACCGCGCGTGCGCTCTACGGACGCAGCGTCAACATCTACTGGGATCTCAAGCTGCTGCCTGACGTCGGGTCGATGTTCGCCTTCGTCGCGCGTCCCGAACTGCTCGCCGCCGTCGCCGCCGTCACCCTGCTCGTACCACTGGCCCTCTATCTGCCCACGCGCCTCGCGTGGACGCGTGTGGTCGATACCTGTCACAGCGTCCGCGACCGGCAGGGCATCGCCGCGATCGGCGGCGCGCTCATCGCGAGCTGGCTGGGCTTCTGGTGGACCACACCCCCAGGAGGCGAGACGCGCGCCGTCCGCTCGGTGGTCTGGTCGATCGCTGAGGAGACCGCCGAGTTTGCCGTCGAGGCCTCCGGACTCCATCGCCGACCGCTACCCGAGACGCCCGCGCTCGACACGTCACTCGCCTCGGTGCAGGGCGCCGACGTGCTGGTGCTGTTTCTCGAGTCGTACGGCATGACCAGCTGGGACCGCCCCGAGATCACCACGGTGGTCACACCCGCGCGCGAACGGCTGACCCGTGCCCTGGCCGACAGCGGCTACGGCGTGGCCACCACGCGCGTCGAGTCGACCACCTTCGGCGGCGAGTCGTGGCTGGCGCACATCAGCCTGCTGTCGGGCATCGAAGTGCGTGATCCCGACATCAACCGCCGCCTCATGCTCGAGACGCGCACCACGCTGCCCAAGGTCTTCTCACAGGGCGGCTATCACACCTTCGCCGTGATGCCCGGCATCCAGCTCGCCTGGCCCGAAGGACGGTTCTACGGCTTCGATCGCATTCACGCGTTCAATGACCTCAAATACGCCGGCCCCTCGTTCGGCTGGTGGGATGTCACCGATCAGTTTGCCCTCGCACGGCTCGATCAGTTCGCGGCCGACGCCCGCCGCGCAGGGCAGCCGGTGATGGCGTTCATGCCCAGCATCAGCACCCACGCCCCGTTCATGCCCGTGCCGCCCTACCAGCCCGACTGGTCGCGCATGCTCACGGCCTCGCCCTACGACGAGGCCGAGCTTCAGCGTGCCTACGAAGACATTCCCGACTGGACCGATCTGACGCCCGGCTACAGCAAGGCCCTCGCCTACACACACGACACGCTCGCCGGATATCTGCGCACCCACGGTGACCGCGACCTGGTGCTCGTCGTCATCGGCGACCACCAGCCTGCCGCCCTCATCACCGGCGAAGGCGCCACATGGGATGTGCCCGCGCACGTGATCACGCGCCGTCCCGATCTGCTGCAGCGCCTCCGCGACCGGGGATTTGTTGACGGCCTCGCCCCGCCTGCCGACACCCGCGCGCGGATGGATACCCTGCTGCCGCTGCTGCTCAGTGCGTTCGGCAGCCACTGACGATGCTGTTTACCGAGCCGGCGTTTCTGTATGCGTTTCTGCCCGTGGTGCTGGCGCTGTATGCGCTGACGCCTGCGGCCGGGCGCAACCTGCTGCTCGTTATCGCCAGCGTCCTCTTCTACGCACGCGACGGCGGCGTGTTCACCTGGGTCATCCTCGGGTCAATCGCGGTCAACACTCAGGCCGCGCTGTGGATCGAACGCTGGCGCGATACGCCTCGCGCGCGCAGGCTGCTGCAGGGCGTCATCACCGCCAACCTGGCCTCGCTGATTGTCTTCAAGTACTCGGGGTTTCTGATCGGGAATGTCAATGCGCTGCGCCCGCTGACCGGCTTGCCGTCCGTGCCCGAGCTGTCACTCGTCCTGCCCATCGGCATCTCGTTCTTCACATTCCACTCGATTTCCTACATCGTCGACGTGTACCGCCGCGATGCCGTGGCCCAGAAGGGCCTGGTGGGTTCGACGCTCTACCTGCTCTTCTTCCCGCAACTGATTGCCGGGCCCATCATCCGCTACCACGACATTGCGGCGCAGCTGGCGCAGCGCACCGTCACCGCCGAGATGTTCGCGTCGGGCGTGCGCCGGTTCGTGATCGGCCTGGCGAAGAAGCTGCTCATCGCCGGCGTCGTCACCTATCCGGTCGACACGATCTACGCGTGGCCGGCCAGCGAGGTGACCACGGCGCACGCCTGGCTGGCCACCATCTGCTACACGCTGCAGATCTACTTCGACTTCTCGGGCTACTCGGACATGGCGATTGGCCTCGGCGCCATGTTCGGGTTCACATTCCCTGAGAACTTCCGCTATCCGTACAGTGCCGCATCGGTGCAGGACTTCTGGAAACGCTGGCACATATCGCTCTCGAGCTGGTTCCGCGACTATCTCTACATTCCGCTCGGAGGCAATCGCCGGTCGGAAGGCCGGGTCTACGCCAACCTCGCGACCGTCTTCCTGCTCTGCGGCCTCTGGCATGGCGCCGGGTGGACCTTCATCGCCTGGGGCGCGCTGCATGGCAGCCTGCTGATCATCGAGCGGGCCGGACTCGGCGAGTGGATGCGCCAGTGGCCACGCCCCCTGCGGCATGCCTATACCCTGCTCGCGGTGATTGTGACGTGGGTCTTCTTCCGTGCCGATTCACTGCCGCAGGCCACCGCGATGCTGACCGCGATGGCCGGGGCGGGCCCCGCAGCCGCCTCGCCGCTCACGGTGAGCTACTTCCTCTCACCCGAGCGAGTGCTGGCGATCGGCGCAGGCCTTGTCGGCGCGCTGCCTGCGGTGCCACAGCTGATGCGCCTCGGCGCCGCCGCGAATGGCCCGACGGGCAGGCTGCCGCTGTGGTGGCAGTGGGGAACGGTCGCCATGCTGATCGCCATGATGCTCGCCTCAGCCACCCAGGTGGCCCTCGGCTCGTTCTCGCCCTTCATCTACTTCCGGTTCTGACCATGGGCGCGCCTGGCTTCTCACCAGTCATCAATCGGCTGCTCAGTGCCTGCTTCGTGCTGGCCCTCGGTACCCCGCTCGTCGCCACGCTGGCCGGCGTCGATCGCACACCAGCGCTCGAGGAAAACCGCGAGCGTGCCGCATGGCCCGGCACACCAGCCAGCCGCGCCGAGTGGGCCCAGTGGCCCGGTGCCCTCACACAGTGGTTCACCGATCACGTCGCGTTCAGGACCGATCTCATTCGCACGCAGGCCCGCGTCCGCGTGCAGGCGCTACGCTCGAGCGCGAATCCCGACGTGATTGTCGGCACCGACGGATGGCTGTATTACACCGATGACGGCGGCCTCGAGGAAATCGGTGCCCACCGGTCGTTTACAGATGAAGAACTGGAAGCGTGGCGCACCACGCTCACGCACACGCGCGACTGGCTGCAGGCCCGCGGCATCGCCTACCTGTTCGTGATTGCGCCGGACAAGCCCGTGATTTATCCCGAGCACCTGCCGGCCACGGTGCAGCGCGTGGGCACCCAGTCACGTACGGCGCAGCTCATGCGGCACCTGCGCGCGCACGACCCGCTGCCCGTGCTCGACCTCACCGACACGCTCCGCGAGGCACGCCGGCACGAGCGCGTCTATCACCTCACCGACACGCACTGGAACGAGCTCGGCGCGTATGCCGCCTATCGCCGGATGATCGACGAACTGCAGCCCGTCGGCGTCGGCGAGCCGCGCCCCCGCCATGACTTCCGCGTCGTGCCCTTCACGCGGCCGGGCATGGACCTGGCCCGCATGCTGGGCCTCATGAGTGTGATGCAGGAGGTCGACCTTCGCCTCGAGTTCGCCGCACCGCGGCGGGCAACGGTCATCGAGCCCAATCCCCCAAGCCGCGCGCTGATGGACGCACGCGTGGTCACCACCCAGCCTGGCCCCTGGCCCCGCGCCGTGGTGTTCCGCGATTCGTTCGGGTCGGCGATGATTCCGTATCTGTCAGAGCACTTCGGCCGCGCCGTCTACGCGTGGCAGCCGAACATCGACCTCGAGCTCATCACCCGCGAGCAGCCAACGGTCGTCATTCAGGAATGGGTCGGCCGCCACTTCTATCGCGTCTATCCATACGACGCCGTTGCCGCTCAGCAGTAGCGACGCGGCAGATCGAGCAGCACGCGCTGTCGCCTCAGCGCCACCACGTCGAGTGCCATGGGCTGAAGACGCGCACGGTCGAGGACGTCGCCCGGCAACGTCAGCGTCTCAGGCAGGTAGGTCAGGCAGAGCTGGAATTCATCCGCATAGTCGTCGGTGGGAAATGCAACGACCAGGTGCAGTTGCCCCTCCGACTCGGTCACGCGGTACAGCGGATTGAAGCACAACTGTCCCTGCACGGGTGGTGGTTCAACCTCGGGATACCTCGTGAACACGTCGGTGTTCCGGCACGCCAACATCGTGGGGGCCGCATCATCGCCCACCGCCTCGGGCGACGCATCGGCTGACAGATCGAGCCCTTCGCCGCGCACGGCCTGAGCCAGGAGCGTGCGCTCGCGGAAAAAGTGCGGCTGCATGGGGGCAAACAGCGCCGCATATCCGGCCGGCGTCAGCGTCACTCCGGCCGAGTGATTGTCACCAAGGCTGCTGTGCAGATGCGGCATCACGATCAGGCCGTCCTCACCGCAGAGCCGCATCATCTCATCGGCCAGCATCCGCTTGTGCCAGATGTAGGGGAACGCATCAGACAGTACGACCGTCGGAAACGTGCCACGTGCAAAGGGCAGGGGCGCGTTGCCGTCGCAGCAGACCGGCAGTGCATCCGGCGCGAGAAACTGACCGGCCAGCCAGAGTTTCCAGAAGAACATATCGCCGATGCAGAGGTCGACATTCCGCAGTCGGGCGCGCAGCCACCACGACAGATGCCCGAAGCCACCGCACATGTCGAGCACCGGGCCACGAATGACCGGGGGCGAGGTACACAGGGCGTCGAGCAACGCTTCGGTGTTGGTCGACGTCGGATCGGCCACCCGGAAAATGGCCCACACGCCTTCAGCGTCGCGACTGAGACCATCGACACCTGCACGGAAGGTCGGCGGCCCGCCGGCGCGCAGCCAGCCGCGCACCAGCTCGCGGTTGAGGTCATCCACCTCGAGCAGCGTCAGCAGTGCCTCATCGTGGCGGCCGGCTTCCAGGGCCTCGATCGCTGCGCGCGTGACATCGGTCGTCTGCATCACGGGAATGCCTGCCACAATCGGGAAGGCGCAACAGTCACAGCCGAGCACACCAGACTCGATGCGGTCATCGGTGCGGACAAGCGCCGCATTGTCGGCAAGGCCCAGGGAACCGCCGCAGTAAGGGCATCGCAGCCAGTGGAGCAGGTGCGCGTCAGTCATGCCGAGCCTCCAGTGAGTGTTGCCAGTCGGCGCCGCCCGGCCCCGGGTGCGCACAGCGATAGTGTTCCATTCCCAGCGCGGCCAGCAGCTGCGCCGGCGTGGCCGACTCCAGCGGGTCGCCGGTCACCTGCGAATGATGCGCGCGCAGCGCCGTGACCTTCGCGTCGATCACGTCGGCGACATTCAGGCGCCACGTGGGCGCGGGAGCATCGGCCCCGAACGCCTCGGCCGCGATGCCCAGCACAGGCAGGCCCGAGGCCAGCTCACGCATCTGTCCGGCGGGCATCGTGACGCAGAAGACCGCCGGGGCTGCCGGCCCCATCGCCGCGACCACCCCCATCACGTGCTGATGCACCGCGATGTGATCAGGGTGCCAGTACAGTCCGTCCTCGTCGAACGTCACCACCACATCCGCCTGCACATCGTCGATCATGGTGCGGATGTGCGCCTGCACAGCTGTCGCGTCTTCCCAGGGCAGATAGCCGTCACGAAACGTCTCGAGCCGCACCGTGGTCATGCCCAGGTGCCGAGCGGCGTCCGCCAGCTCGCGCGCTCTGATGTGCGCCACCGCCTCTGCACCGCTGATCAACACGCTGCGGCCCTCACCCCGCGTGAGGCAGAGCAGCGACACCCGATGCCCGCGCGCCGCACTGAGGGCGAGCGCGCCGCCTGCGGCGAGACTTTCGTCATCGGGATGCGCGAAGACCGCGAGCACCGAGGCCATGACCGTCACTGCCTGCGCCCGCGGGCAGAGGCGACATGCTGCCGATAGAGCGCCTCATAGCCTTCGGTCATGCGACTCAGGCTGAATCGCGCCTCGGCATGCCGACGAATCTGTATACGGTCGAGCGCGAGCGCCAGGGGCAGCCGTGCCACCATCTCATCGACCGTGCCACACACCACACCCGTCACGCCATCGTCGACGAGCTCGGCCGCCGCGCCTGCATTGAGCGAGACCACCGGGGTACCGCACGCCGCGGCCTCGGCCAGCACCAGCCCGAATGACTCCGGCTGCTGCACCGGATAAATGAGCGCCGCGGCCGACTGCAGCACGCGCACCTTCTCTGTCGCCGACAGCTCGCCGATGTACTGCACGCGATCGCCATCGACGATCGGCGCCACATGCGTGTGGTAATACTCGTTGGCCTCGGCGGCCAGCACTATCCGTCGACCAGCACGCCGGGCCACCTCAATGGCAGGCAGCACGCCCTTGCCTTCGGTGAACCGGCCGAGGAACAGCAGCGCATCGCTGACGCGGTCGCCGGGGATGCAGACCTCGGTATCAACGCCGTGGGGCACGACCCCGATCACGGTCAGCGGCTGCAATGCTGACGCCTGCGCCTGCGAGACGGCCGAGAACACCGCATCGGGATCACGATTCCAGAGCGCCACCTCGGACGGCTGCGGCAGGTGATGCACCGTGTGAATCATCGGCGCGGCAGACAGCGCCGTGAACGGCAGCGACAGCGGCGCGTATTCGGCCTGGCAGTGCACCACGTCAAAATCAGCCGCCACGGCCACGGCTGCGGCGATGTTGGCCACCTCGCAGAATTCCCACGGCCAGAGCGTCGGATCCTCGCGATAGCCCTGCGCGAAGCGCGCCTCGAGCCGGGCGGCCGTGCGCGAGGTGCCGGTGGCAAACAGCGTCACGTCGTGGCCGCGCGCCACGAGGCCATCGACCAGTTGCGCCGTGAGCGTCTCGATGGACCCCGATCGCTCGGGCGGAATCGACTGGGCCACCGGGGCCACCACGGCGATGCGGAGCGGAGCTGTGGCGTCGGTCACAGGCGCATCCTACCCGACAGCCACCTGCAGCAGGCGGGTCAGCACGCGGCTGGCGTCGAAATGCTCACGCGCCACCTCGGCCGCCGCCAGGGCGTGGCGGCCATAGTCGGCCACTACCTGTGCGAGCGCGTCCAGTGCCTCGTCTGCCGTGGAAAAGGCCAGCAGCCCTCGCCCCGACGGCAGGTGGGCACTCCAGCCGGTGTCCTGGACGACGGCCGGACGACCCGATGCCAGGTAGCATTCGGTGCGGTCGCTGAACCATCCCGACCGGTGGACCACATACGCATGCTTGGCCACCGCAAACTCGCCCTTCGACTGGTGCAGGAAGGCGCGGTAATCCCACAGCGATCGCGAGACGCTCATCGCATCGACCGTCTGCCACCCATGCTGTCTCAGCAGGTCCTGGGGGCCATTGACCGCGAGATGGAACGGCACCGACGTGCGCGACGGCAGGTCGATGACGTTCATGAATTCGCGATCCTTGTTGGCGTCGACATCCGCAAAGCTCTCGATGCGCCAGGTCATCACGGTCGTGAAGGCCTCGCCCGGCGGGACCGTCGGCACCCACTGGTCGAGCACCACAGGCTGCCACGTCTTGTGCCACGTCAGGCCACCGGTCGGAATCGCGCACGCCGGCGTGCCGATGTTCGCCCCGAACGTGAAGACGCGGTCAAACGTCTCGAAAAAGCGCACGTACCACGCGTCACCCTTGGCGAGGGCCAGCTGCGTGAACACCGGGTCGGTGTCGATGAACACCTTGCGCGGAATGGCGGCATATTCGTCGCGCCAGAACCACGACCCGCCCGACAGATTGATGAACAGGTCGGCCTCGCGGCACCACTGGCGCACCGTCTCACGGCTGGCGCCGTGGTGCACGCCGTCATAGTTGACAAAGCTCCAGCGGTCGCCCAGGCCGAACGGTTCCAGTGCCTGGTGGATATAGCGCGTGCCATACGACGGATCGGTCGACAGCGCATTCTGTTCCGGGTCGTAGATGCACTCGCCAGTGTCTTCGAGGTAGAAGACCTCGTGCCCGAGAGCATGCAGACCCAGCAGATACATCAGCGAACACCAGGTGACCCCGCCGTAGGGATAGCGGGCGATGATGCCGGCGACGACAATCTTCATGGCAGGGCCTTCATGATGTCGTCGACAGACTCGGGCTCATCGAGGGAACGGCCCACCGACAGCCGTGCGCACATGCGCCGGTACAGCTCGTTGCCGGCCAGCAGCTGGTCGTGCGTGCCCTGCGCCAGCAGGCGCCCCTCGTGCAGCACCAGGATGCGGCTGGCATCGCGAATCGTCGACAGCCGATGCGCAATCACCAGCACCATGCGCCCCTGCCTCAGGCGCTGCAGGGCCTCGAACACCGCTTCCTCTGAAATCGCATCGAGAGCCGAGGTCGGCTCGTCAAGCACGAGGATGGGCGCCTGCTTGATCACCGCGCGGGCGATGCCGATGCGCTGGCGCTCGCCCCCCGACAGCGAGCCACCGGCCTCGGCCACGGCCGTGTCATAGCCGTGCGGCAGCCGTTCGACAAAACGATCGACCAGGGCCAGTCGCGCCGCCTCGCGCACCTCGGCATCGGTCGCCTCGAGCCGGCCATAGCGGATGTTGTCACCGATGGTTCCGCCGAACAGGATCGGGTCCTGCGGCACCATGGCGATCTGCTCGCGCAGCTGGCGCAACCCGTACTCGCGAATGTCGCGCCCGTCGATCAGCACACGGCCGCTCGTCGGCTCGAAGAAACGCGGAATCAGGTTGACCAGCGTCGACTTGCCCGCGCCGGTGAGCCCGACCAGCGCCACCAGGTCTCCGGGGTGCGCCTCGAAGCTGATGTCCTCGACGATGGGGCGTGTCTCGTCGTAGGCGAACCCGACCTGATCGAACACCACGTGCCCGCGGATGCCGGCAGCATCGCACGACCCCGCCGCCTCGGGCTCTTCGGGCCGAAGCGCCAGCGTTTCTCGCACCCGCCGCGCGCTCACGCGTGCCTGCTGCAGCGTGCCTGTCGTGTGCGCGATCGACGAGAGCGGGTCGTAGACGGCCGCCAGATACGCCACCACCACGAGCAGGCTGCCGACGGAGAGTCGGCCCTCCACCACATGCAGGCCGCCCATAATCAGGACCAGTGCCGTGCCGGCCAGCGTGATGCCGGTCACCCAGATGGAAAACAGCGACTCCTGCCACGTCAGCCTGATGCGCGCCTCCATGGTCGAGGCCCCCACGGCCCGGAACCGCTGCGCCTCGTAGCCCTCGCGGGCAAAGCTCTTCACGGCGCCGATGGCCGACAGCGTCTCGAGCGCACGGTCGAGCAGATTCGACTCCTGGGCCTTCACCTGCTCGGCCCGCTCGGTCATCGTCTTCGAGTAGTAGCGCAGGCACACATACAGGAACGGCATGACCGACAGCGACAGCGCGGCCAGCCCCGCGTCGAGGCTGGCCAGCACCGTGAACATCACCGTCAGGGTGAGCGCCGCCACACCGAGGGGGAACACTCCCCCCATCAACAGGTCATTCACACAGTAGGCGTCGGCATCGATGCGATAGGCGGCATCCGCGGTCCGCCCCATCACGTGATGGCGCATCGGCAGGGCTTGAATGTGCGAGACGAGCCGCGCCCGCAGCTCATAGACGATGCGCTGGCCGGTGGCGACCTGGAGCTGGGTGTTGCCGGCACGAGCCAGCTCGTGCAGCAGCTGCAGGGCAAAGCCGGTCAGGGCCACCAGCACCAGCAGCACCGACGTCCGTCCCCCGCTGACCGAAGTGGCCAGCGACTGCAGTGGCTCGGGAAACGGCTGCCCGCCGAACACGTTGTCGACCATGGCCTTCAGCGGCCACGGGGCCAGCGCCGACAGGCCCACCTCGAGCAGGGCCAGCCCCACCACCGCGGTCACACGCGCCCGGTAGGGCCGCAGAAACGACAGGCTCCAGCGGAACTCATCCATCAGCGCGCCGCCTTTGTCGGGGGGGCAGGGGCGTGAACTCCGCTGCGGCACACACCTCTCCGAGGGCCTGGTCGACCACGGCACGCATCCGCACCGCCTGCCACCCGGCGCGCAGCGCCCCGCCAAGCAGTGTCACACCGAGCACCACGGCCGCCGAGGGCAGATAGGCGGCCGCCACCGTCTCGGTCACCACCACGAGCGCCACCAGCGTCAGCAGCACCACCAGCACACCGCTGGCGCTCGGACGCAGCTGCTGTGTCGTGCGCAGCAGTGTCCGCCCCTCGGCGTGTTGCTCGATGAGCACCAGCATCTGCAGCCAGCCCCAGCGACCGACGGCCACGCTGCAGTCACAGTCGAGCCACCATCCGTCATCGACGGCCACGCGCGGAGCCGGGCGCACTGCGCGCAGTGTGCCCACCAGTTCCATCAGGATGTCGTGCGGCGCATGCCAGCGCTCGCTCCAGAATGCGCGCGATTCGGGACGACCGATGCACAACCGCACGCCCAGCCGAACGTCGGCCCGCGTCGGCCACGGCGCCTTCCAGGGGCGACGAATCACGTGTTCGGGTGACAGCACCTCGGGTGGCGACAGGCGTCCCTGCATCCGCCCCTTGAACCTCGCCAGCGGCTGGATGAAGTGCATCCAGGCAATGACTACGCGGTAGATCCACCGGCTCGTGTCGGGCGTGCGCTCGCCGATGCCCGGCAGCCCCGCGAGGTCGGTATCCCACGCGAAGCGCAGGCACCGCACGGCGGTCATCAGCACACCCAGACCGCCCAGCGTCAGCGCCCGCACCGTCAGCGGGTGACCCGTCAGCGCCCCCAGCACCCCCAGCGCCAGCAGTCCCAGTGATGCCACCATCCAGATCGGCGCGTGCACGAGGTACGACAGCCGGTATGATTCGTTGCTGTAAATGGACGGGAACGGGGCCGAGCCCCACACGCCCGTGTTCATGCGACGACCGCTCAGCCCGCGCACAAACGGCAGCGGGCTGTAGATATGTCCCCTCCAGAGCATCTGCCCGCGCAGAAACTTTTCCGGGTGGAAGGCCCCGAGCCATGTCTCACCTTCGCCGTAGCCGACCTGCTGCCGCCAGTAGGCCTTGATGGTCGAGCGATGGTGATGCCACACGAGCGCCGAGGGCGCAAAGCCGATACGTCCGCCCGCCGCCTGCAGCCGCCAGCAGGCATCCACATCGTCGCCGGCCCGCAGATAGACAGGATTGAAACCGCCGACGGCCATCAGGGACTCGCGACGGAAGGCCATGTTGCAGCCGGGCACATGCTCGGCCACGCGGTCATCGAGCAGCACATGCGTCGGGCCGCCGGGTGCCCGCGCCACGCACTGCGCCACCCAGTCGTCATCGGGCGGCACCACATTGGGACCGCCCGACCCGATGTAGTCGCCGGTGAGGAAGGGCTGCACCAGATACGTGAGCCAGTCAGGATCGACGCGCACGTCCGCGTCCGTATACGCCACAATCTCGCCGTCGGCGGCGTGCATGCCGACGTTGCGCGCAGCGCTGAGGCCCCCGTTCGGAATGTCGATGACCCTGACCTTCGGATAGCGTCGCCCGATCGCGCCCGTGGCGTCGCGCGACCCGTCATTAACGAGGATCACCTCGTAATCGGGATAGCGCACCGCCATCAGCGAGGCGAGACACTCGTCGAGTGTGTCCGCGGCGTTGTACGCACAGACGACCACCGACACACGGGGCCACTGGCGCTGCGCCTCGGCAGGGAACGGCGCATCGGCGAACGCCTGCCGCGTGGCCTCGAGGGCCGGCTTGGGCAGGCGCGCGCGGTCGACCAGGCCAAACGCCCAGTCGTGCACATCGTGGCCGCCGCGCCACCATTCATCAGTCCAGGCGAAGGCCACCGCCCCGCAGGCCCCTTCCTCGAACGCCACGCGCAGGTGCATGGCCGTGATGCGGGCCTGACCGTCGAGGCCTTCGCGGATGCTGTCGGCCCCCGCCTCGGCCAGCAGCATCGGCTTGTGACCGGCAACATGCTGCAGGCGCGCCAGATAGGCGCGCAGGTTTGCCTCGCGGTGCAGATAGACGTTGAAACTGCACACGTCGAAGCACGACGTGTCGAGAAACTCCGTGGGCGGAAAGTTGACGTAGGTAAGCACGCTGTCAGGGGAAGCCTGCTTGCACGCGTCATACAGCTCGCGCAGGAACACCTCGATGCGGCGCTGCCCGTGCCAGCGCACGACCGACGCGGGAATCTCGTTGCCGAGCGCAAACAGCAGCGCTGCCTCGTGACTGCCGAGGGCCCTCACGGCCGACACCACATCCTGCCGCACTCGTCGTGTCAGCGCCTGGTCATCAAGGAAGGCCAGATGCTGCGCCCAGGGCACACCGACCATCACCCGCAAGCCGTGCTCTGCCGCGCAGTCAAGCAGCGACGGCTCGGGCACCGTGTAGACCCGCACGGTGTTGAGGCCAGCCTCCCGCATCAGGCGGAAGTCCTGGCGCACCCGCTCGGGCACGGGAAACTGCGCCCCCGATGCATCGGGCGCAAAGGTGCCGTAGCTGACGCCCTTGATCAGCAGCCGCTGGCCACCGGCCTCGAGGAAACGTCCGACGACGCGCGGACGGGTGCGACCGGTGTCATTCATTCGGCGGTACCTGTCACGCCGATCGTCACCACCGCATCGCCGGCACGCACCGGAGGCCCGGTGATGCCGTACAGCACATAGCCGTCGACGGGCGACACAATCCGCTCGCGCACCTGCCCGGCATAGTCGGTGACGGTGCCAATCAGATCACCGCGACTGACGGCACGGCCCTGCACCGCCACCGGGGTGAAGATGCCCGTGGTGGTGGCCACCGCCTCGGCGGTCGAAGAATACTGGCGCGGCGAGGTGGCAGTCATGGCGACCGGACCCGCCTGCATGTCGAGCGCCCGCAGCAGATTGCCCACACCGTCGACGATGCGCGTGACGAAGGCCTCGTCGCGACGACCGTTCTCGCCGATTTCCACGAGAATCGTGGGCACCCCCTCCGACACCGCCTGACGGTTCAGCGATCGGTTGGTGTCGATCTGCTCTTCCGATTCCATGGCATAGCGCACCATGTTCGGCAGTCCGAATGACAGAGCCATGCGACGGGCAGCGGCCTCCTGTCTGCGGGCCAGCGTGCCTCCGTAGAAGCCGACGAACGGCTCGAGCCATTCGGCACCATCACCGCTGTGCAGTTCGACGTGCAGATCGGCGCGGCTGATCACCTGCGTCGACAGCACATGGGCGATCCGTTCGCTCTGCGTGCCGTCGGCGCGCCCGGGAAACACACGGTTCAGATTCTTCCGATCGAACGGATTCACAAACGGCGTGCGGTGCTCGAACGCCAAGACATGCGCAAGCCGCACGAGAATGACAGTGCCCGCCAGTTGCGCAGGATCGATGCGGGTCAGCAGCTGCTGTGCCGCGAGAATGGGGGGAAACTCATAGCCATGCACGCCGGCCGTGATGACCAGCCGCGGTCCCGGGCGGGCGCCGTGGAAGACGGTGACCGGAATGACGGTCTCAGGGTCGCTGCTGCCGCGTGAGACAGGCAGGTCGATCTCTGCCCGGGTGCCCGGTGCAATGTCGCGTCCGCCGAAGGCGAAGGGCGCCACGCCCTGAGCCGAGCCGACCGTGCCGGCACCGGCCATGACCATCATCACCAGCATCAGGACGCGACTGCGCATCCTGTGATTCTACCTGCGTGTGACGCCCGATCGGCGCACGGCCGGCGGTCAGAACGTCCAGCGCACACCGGCCTGCACGAGGCGCGGGGGGCCCGGCAGCATGCCCCGGATGCGGTCGACCAGCACCAGCCGGTTGTCGAGGTTCTTCACGGTCGTAAAGAGCGTGGCCTGCAGCCGCGGCAGCCGCCACGAAACGGTGCCGTTGATGAAGAGAGAGGCGGGCAGCCACCCGCGCTGACCATCGGCCGAGCCCACCATCGTGTTGAGGTCGTCGCCGAACTGCTGCCCCACCAGCTGCCACTCGACCTGCGCGTCGAGGCCCGCCCGATGCCGATAGCCTGCGGTCACCGTGCTGCCCCACTCGGGTGCATAGGGCAGGCGGTTGCCCGACACACTGACGTCGCCCGCGCCGGGCACCGCGCTGGTGCGCACGCCGGTGAAACGGGCCACGGGCACCCAGGTGAGAGCGACGCGGCTGTAGAGGTCGTGGGCACTGCCCCAAAGCTGCGTGAGTTCGAGCCGCAGGGCCGCCTCGGCGCCACGCTGTATCGTCGCGCCGCCATTGGTCAATGCCGCACCGAAACCACCCGCCAGGCTGGCCGGAATGATCTGGTTGGAAAAGCGCATCTCGAATGCCGTCGCCTCGGCGGTCAGCAGTGACGACACGCGCGTGCGGACACCGGCTTCGTAGTTCCAGCTGCGCTCGGGCTCGAGGTCGACCGTGCCGCCGGTGGTATTGGAAATGATGTCCTCCGCGCGGGGTGGGGCAAAGCCACGATGGGCGCCGCCGAATATGACCGTCTCGTGCGTCAGGGCCACCGATACCCCCACCCCGGGAATGAGCTCGGTCAGCGCGGTCGTCCCCGCAGTGCCGAGCAGCTGGTTCGTGCGGCCGTAGCTGATGCGCTCGATGCGCACGCCGGGGGTGAGTGTGAATCGACCGGCCAGCAGCCGGTGCTGCGCGAATGCCGACCAGGCGTCGGTCGTCCTGAGGTTGTCTTCGACCAGCACACCGGTGCGGGCGGTGGGTGACGCGCCGTTCACCTGGCGACGGTCCTGATGTTCCGTGTGGGTGCGGACACCAAAGTCGAGTTCCTGGGTCGCCCCGCGCGTCCATCCCGCGCGCCCCCGGACCTCGACGCCCAGGTGCCAGTAGCTCCGCAGGCGCCCCTCGTTGCCGCAGGTGGTCAGGAGGGTGGCCATGCCACCACAGCCCGGGGTCGACGCCGTATTCGGACGCTGCGCCGAATGGCTTGACTGGCGCCACCAGTCGCGATGAAAGGTCGACCCATACGCCGTCGCGGTGAGGGCCACACGCCCCGCGGCGAGACCGCGCCAGCCCAGCGTGCCGCCGCCGCGTGCGGCATCGAACCGATCGTTGAGGAACGGATTCTGCCGGGGATCGGCCACCCACTCGTCCTGCCGGAGGCCGCTGTAGGTGACCTGCGATCGCTCGTCGTACACGTTGACCTTGCCGACAAACGCCTGCGTGGCCCCCACCGGGCGATGGGCTTTCATCATCACGTCGACGAGGTCGCTGTGGGTGTGCGCCCGTGCCCCGTCGCTCTGCTTGCGGGCCCCTTGCAGATAGAGCCCAGTGCCGCGAACGGTGCCGCCGAGAGCCACACCCGCCTGGCCAAAGGCGCGGGTACCCGCGGCGAGGTCGACCACCCCGCCGAACGTCGAGGGCGTGTCGGGCGTGATGTAGTTCACCACGCCGCCGAGGGTCACGGGGCCCTGCGTAATCTGGCTGGCGCCCTTCAGCACTTCGATGCGGTCGAAGCGCTCGATGGGCGGGTGATAGTAGCTGGCATTGTCGCCGTAGGGGGCAAAGGCCACGGGCATGCCGTCTTCCAGCAGCAGCGTCTTGCTCGACCGCGTCGGATTCAGCCCCCGAATGCCGATGTTGGGCCGCAGCCCGAGGCCCTCCTCGTCGCGCACCACGAGGCCCGGCACCTTCCGGAGGGCTTCGTTCGTGGTGAAGACGCGGCTGGCACGCAGGTCGTCTTGCGAGAGGCGGAAGAAGGCCCCCGGAATGCGGCGGCGTTCGTCTTCAGACCCCAGCAGGCGCTCGGCCTGCACGCTGAGCCGCTCGGTCACGCCGGCCACGGCGAGCACCACTCGCAGGGGCTGGGCGCTGCGGCCGGCATCGAACGGCAGCTCGCGCGGCTCGAACCCGTCGCGTGCGATGGCGAGCACGGCAGCCGACAGCCCGGGCACCTCGATGCGGTAGTGCCCGGCGGCGTCGGTCGTGACGCGGGCCGCCTCCGTCCCCGCAGCCGTCCGCACGACCACCGACGCATCGCCCACCGGACTGCCGAGCACATCGACGACGATCCCCTGAAGCACCGTGCGGTCGGGTCCCTGGGCGCGCACATCAGCGGACAGGAGGCTGGCAAGCACGACGAGGGAGCCTCGGCCTACCAAAGTGAGAATGGTTCGCATTTCTGGAATCAGAATATGCGACCTTTTTGGTCCGGATCAATGGGTTTCTTGAAGGGGCAGACTCCCTCCCCGGCGTGCCTGCCAGGGGAGGGTGGCGACAGGCAATGCCGGGGAGGGGCCGCACAGGTCCCTCCGGGGGAGTGGAGCGGACCCGAAATCAGCCGGCGATGGCGTAGCGACGAAGCCTGATAAAGGCCAGGCCGCCCAGGAGCACGGCGGGGACCAGCAGGGTCGCCAGCGTCGCCATCATGCGGGCGCGGAGCGCGGATGACGGCTCTTCGCTGTACGTAAATGTCGGCAGACTCGACAGGTCGGCCACTGGGGTCTTCGCGACGACCTTCTGCGTGAAGAACCGGCGCCACTCGTCGTGGAAGCCCGACACCTGGCTCACAAAGTGCCGATGCCTCTGCTGCCCGCTGCCCGAGAGGTCCGACAGCGCCTCGTACACGACCAGCGCCGGCGACAGCACCCGGAACCGCTCGACCAGGGCCTGCTGGCTGGAGAGCTGCTCATCGAACTGCGCCACGACGGGCCGCACCCGCTTTTCGATATCGTCGTTCACGGCCAGTCGCACGACGTTGAAGTCGGTCATGGCCTGCTCGGCATCACCGGTGGCCAGTTCGGGATGGTCCTCGTAGTAGGCGGCCAGCAGGCGGGCCCCCTGAGCATTGGCCTCGTCCGAGGCCACCCGCGTCGCCTGGACGAGGGCCACCCGTGAGGGCACCGGATAGAGCTGCTGTACGCCAAGCGTCAGGGCCGACGGCACGATCACCACCAGCAGCAGCCAGAGACCGGCCAGCAGCGTGGCTGTCGCGGCAGACCCGCGCCCCAGTGACACGCCCACCAGCGCGATGGCAAACCACAGGCCCATATACGCGGCCACGGACGCCACCCACCACAGCAGTCGCTCGCGTGTGGCCGCATCGGCCAGCGACACCCCGGTCATCAGAAGGGTTCCGAGCCCCAGCCCGACAATGATGACCAGCAGCGCCGCGGCTCGGACCACAACCTTGGCCGCCACGAGGGTGCCCAGCGACACCGGCTGCGCCAGCACCATGGACAGCGTGCCCTGTTCCTTCTCGCCCGATACCATGCTGTAGGCGAGCGCCAGCACCAGCAGCGGCACGAGGTAGACCACCACAAAGGCGAGGTCAAAGCGGCCCGTGAGCAGTCGCAGCGGACTCTCGACCTCGGTCGAGGCCAGCACCGCCTCGCGTGACTCGGTCGAGACCCGCACGTAGGACGGCAGCAGATCGCTTTGCCCGACCGTCAGCGCGCCGAGGGGCGCAGGCGGAAGCACTGCCACCTTCGCCGCGAGGCGGCTGCCCAGGTTCGAGGGACTCCTCGGGTCGGCAAACGGGCTGACGCGCTCGCCGGCGGCGACCTTCTCAAGCTGGGCAGTGAGCCGGTCGAACCGCACCCGTTCCTCACTGCGGGCGGCCTCGATGGCCCCTTCCTGAAAGTGCACCCAGCGGGTCCCGTTCCAGACGCCGTAAGCAATCGCACTGCCCACAATGGCGACAATGACCCAGAGGACGGCGTCGGCCTTGAGCATCTGCCATTCGTGACGGATGATGCGCGCGAGCATGGCGTCACCCGAGCGTGGCCGACAGTCGGCGAGTTGCCAGAAGGGCCAGGGCGCCCGCCAGCGTGAGCCAGCCGGCCAGCACGGTCAGTGCGGTGGCCTGACGCCCCAGGACCCAGCCGATGGAGGGGGCATCGTAGGTGAAGTCGGGCACGCGGCTCCACAACTCGGTCCCGGCGAGATACGGCTGCCCCGCCCGCTGATTGCGGGCGATGTCGTCATTGAGCGTGCGCTGGATGTCGCGGCGATACGCTTCGGCCGCCTTCGCGAAGTGCCGATGCTGCTCGAAGTCGGTGCCGGCGAGGGCCATCGACAGCGAGCGCGCAGCCAGCAGGGGCGACGCCAGCCCCGCCCACTGATACACGCGGGCCTGATTCGAAAACTGATCATGCAGCCGGCCGAAGTGCCGGTCGAACACCTCGTTGCCGTGGTCTTCGCCGCTCTGCAGCGACAGGCCCGAGAACGCCACCGGCAGGGCATCCAGCGAGGTGACGTTGTATTTCGTCAGGGTCTCGGCCTGCAGCCTCGCGAGGCGCTGGCGGGCCTCCTCCGGATCACTCAGGTCGGCGTCGAGGGCGCGCTGGAACTCGGCCGCATTGGGGGTCGGATGCAGGGACCCCGCCACATCAGTCGCGATGCGCGGCGCCACCAGCGAGGTGGCAAACCAGAAACCGAGCAGGGTCACCAGAGCCACCCGGGACGAGGGCGCCCATGCCGACACCGCCAGACCGACGCCGGTGACCACCAGGAAGTAGACGAGGCACGTGGCCCCGAGGGCGACGGTGCGCGAGACATCAGCCGCCAGATAGCTGTCGGCCGAGGCCCACGCCATCGCCACGGCCGCCAGGGCCGACACCGGCACAATCACCAGGGCCACAGCTGCCAGGGTGCCGAGGGCCTTGCCCGCCACGAGCAGCCGGGGCGCCACGCCCAGGCTCATCAGCTGACGCAGCGTGCCCTGCTCGCGCTCGCCCGCGAAGACGGGAAAGGTCACCAGCAGGATGAACAGGGGCACCAGGACCAGCAGCACCTCGGCGCCGTTGAGCTCGCCGAAGCGCTGGATGGCCGTGCGATCCTGGGCCGGACGGAACTTCATCTCACTCTGCCGATGCGCCTCGAGCCAGACGGCGACGCCGAGATACGGGTCGAGGCCCGTGTCCACAATCGACAGGTGCGAGGCGGGTTTGAACGCATAGACCCCGTAGTGCGCCGCCGAGTGAGGGTTCTTCTCCTGCTGGCCGAGCCACTGCTCGCGCGTCTCGCGCTGCGCCTCGGCATGCTGTCGGCTGACCGCCGTGAACTGCAACCACCCCGCAGCCGTCGAGGCCACGGCCAGCACCAGAATCACCGCAGCCAGCAGACGGAAGCGGCCATCACGCGAGAGTTCCGTCAGTTCCTTCCGTGCAATCGTCCCGATCATCAGTGTGACTCCTTGCGCCAGCGGCGCTCGCCCGGTCAGTCGTGCATGTGCTCAAGATAGAGCCGCTCAAGGTCCGCATGCGAGAACTCGTCCGTGCCGTGCAGCGCCACCAGCCGCCCGCGCTTCATGATGCCCACGCGGGTGCCGCTCTCCTTCGCACGGAACAGATCGTGCGTCGCCATCAGCACCGCCACGCCGTCGCCGCTGACCTGCCGCAGCAGTTCGGAAAATTCGTTCGAGGCCTTCGGATCGAGCCCCGAGGTCGGTTCGTCGAGCAGCAGGGCCCGCGCGCCCTTCGCCACGGCGATGGCGATGCCGACTTTCTGCCGCATGCCCTTCGAGTAGCCCCCGACACGGCGGTCTGCCGCGTCGGCAGGCAGGCCCACCCGTTCGAGCACCTTCAGCAGTGACCCGCGCGACAGATCAGTGCTGCCAGCCAGGGCCGCAAAATACTCGAGGTTCTCGAGCCCCGTCAGGTTGCGATAAAGCATCACCGTTTCGGGGATGTATGCCAGGTGGCGCTTCGATTCGAGCGGCGCACGGGTGACATCGACACCGTTCACGAGCGCCTGGCCCTCGGACGGGTCAACAAAGTTGAGGAACAGATTGATGGTGGTGGTCTTGCCGGCGCCGTTGGCGCCCAGCAGGCAGAACACCTCACCCGGACTCACCGTCAGGGTCAGGGCCTCCAGGGCCGTCGTCGTGCCGTAGCGCTTGGTCAGGTGTCGAGCCTCGAGCATCGCAGGTGGTCTCCCAACGCTCACCGTGCCACGGCGCCACGGCGCCCTCCGCCCGAATTCAATGGATGGTCGATTTCAACCCGCCAGTGGCAGTCAGCAGGCCAGCCAGAGGCCGAGACCGCACGATCAGCCACTCATGCATCCGGATCGCCCACTCATCGCCAGATGCCGGCCGTTGGCAAAGGCCTGTGATTCGCGCACCGACTGCTCCCGCACAATCGCAGCCATGATTCGCACATGCCAGTGGCTGCTGCTCTCGGCAGTCTTCACCGCGTCCACCGTGTTCGCACAACCCTCCCTTCCTTTCGTCCGCGGCACCATCGTCGACGCCGCCAGCTCGACGCCCGTGGCCGGCGCCACCGTCTCGGTCGTCGGCGAACGACCGCTGGTGGTGACCGGCGCCGACGGACGCTTCGAGATCGCTGCCCCTGCCGGGACGCAGGTCGTCCTGATTACGCGCGACGGCTATGCCCCGCTGACACTCGATGTGGCCGTCGATGCCGCCCGCGGCGCAACGCTCGACGTGCAGATGCCCCGACAGGTATCGGTCACCGAGGGCCTGACGGTGGTCGGCCGCGTGAATGACTATGTCGACACCAGCGCCGGCGCGGCCCGCACCTCGGCCGCGCTGATCGATGTGCCGCAGGCGATCGTCGTGCTGCCGGCACGGCTCATCGAGGACATCGGCGCCCTCGACACGAAAGACCTCTACAAGTTTATGAGCGGCGTCTCGGACAGCCCCTACAGTTCGACGGTCGTCCGCGGATTCACCCAGCGTGAAGTGCTGGTCAACGGCAGCCGCGGCAATCCGTATGGCAGCTTCGAGGGAGACGTCAACAATTCGGGGTTCAGCACCAGCCAGTTCCGCCTGTCGAATCTCGAACGCATCGAAGTGCTGAAGGGGCCCTCGTCGGTGCTCTACGGTGCCGCCGAGCCTGGTGGTGTGATCAACTACGTCACGAAAAAGCCGAAGGACCGCCTGGCGACGCGCGTCATGGTCGGCACCGGCCAGTTTTCGCAGGCCCTGACCGAAGCCGAAATTACGGGCCCGCTCAATCGCTCGCGCACCCTGCTGGGGCGCGCCGCCGTGTTCTTCGAAGACCGCGACTCGTTCCGCACCAACGGCAACACCCGCAACGCGCACGCCGTCGGCAATCTGCTGTGGCGTCCGAGCACGAAGACATCGCTCGCCGTCGAGTACGAATACATCGACCAGCGCAATGCGGCGCATCGGCTGCGGGGCGTGCCGGTCAATGCGGCAGGGACGTTTCTCGCCGACTACCGATGGACGGCCACCGAGCCGGACGACTACACCGACCTGCAGGCCCACGTGGCGCAGGTGCGGCTCGACCAGCAGATCGCCGGCCGCCTGCGGCTCGACTCGACCTTCCGCTGGCTGTCGTCAACCCGCGACGAGAACTATCACGAACCGCGCGGCATCACGGGCGGCGGCACCCTCATGCAGCGTGAGTTCCGCGACCAGGTCCGCACCAATGACGACTGGAGCTGGAATGCCAACCTGAACGTGCCGTTCCGCACTGGATCGGTGCGGCATGACCTGTCTGTCGGCACCGAGGTCGTAACGCAGGACTTCCTCTTCCGCTTTGCCACAGCGCGGCAGCAGAGCGCAGGAGGGCCCGTGCCTCCGCTGGCACTGGTGTCACCCGTCTACGGGCAGACCTCGCCAACCAGATACGGGCTCACGCCCGATCGCTACTTCACCGATATCGCCACGACGCTGCGCGCGGGCCTCTACGTGCAGGACCTGATGTATCTCACGCCGAAAATCAATCTGATGCTCGGCGGACGTGTCGATCGGTACGACGACGAAGGGCAGAGCGGCACGACGCCGCTGGGGTTCGAGGGCGAAGCAGCCACCGGACGCGCGGGGCTCGTGTTCAAGCCGGTCACCGGGCTCTCGCTCTACGGCTCGGTGGCCAATGGCTTTGTGCGCGCACCCATCCTGTCGCAGACTCCGGGTGCGAACGGCCCGCACGATCCGGAAACGGCCGACCAGTTCGAAGTCGGGGCCAAGTCGGAATGGCTCGAGGGACGGCTGCAGCTGACGGCGTCGGCCTTTTCGATCACCAAGCGCAATGTGCTGCGGCCCGACCCGCAGTTCGGGCCTACCGGCGCAAATGGCAATGCCGTGCTGGCCGTCGGGAAGATTCGGAATCGCGGCTTCGAGATCGATGCCGCCGGCGCCATCCTGCCGCGCCTCAACATCGCCGCCAACTATGCCTACCTGCGTTCCGAGATTCTCGACGACCTGAACGCGGCGCTGGTCGGCAAGCCGATGCCCAATGCCGCCCCGCACGCGGTGGGCCTCTTCGCGAGGTTCGATCTGCCGTGGCAGGCGGCCCTCGGTGTCGCGGCCGAGGTGGTCGGCGACCGACAGGAACCGTTTGCCGGCATTGCCGCACCCGGCTATCACACCGTCGATATGCAGTACACACAGACCTTTGCGTCGCGTGTCCGGCTGCTGATACGGTGTGAAAACCTGATGGATGCCCGCTATGCCGCCAGCGCGCTCTTCGCCGCGCGTGCCGGCAACTTCCCCGGTCAGCCGCGCACCGTTTCGGTCGCGCTGACCTTTACGTCGCGATGACCACGGCCCCGCCACGCGCCCTCGGCACCTGGCCCGCCATCCGCGCGATGGCGCGCCAGGAGCTGCGCCTGGCCTGGCGCTCGCGTGTCATTCCCGCACTCGGGGCCGTGATGGCCGCGCTGTGCCTGACGGCAGCGGTCGTCAGCACGGCCCGGCATCGCGCAGACGCGTCGCAGCGGATGCGCTACCAGGACGTCGTCGGGCAGCAGTTTGCCTCGCAACCCGATCGGCACCCTCACCGGGTCTCGCATTACGGCTACCTGGTCTTTCGTCCCCGTGCTCCTCTGGGCTTTCTCGATCCGGGCATCGAAAGCTTCACCGGCTCGTCGCTCTTCCTCGAAGCCCACCGACAGAACCTGCCGACCTTCAGCAGTGCCTCGCAGGGCAGCAGCACCGAGCGCTTCGGTGAGCTGAGCGTGAGCCTCGTCCTGCAGTTTCTGCTGCCGCTGTTCGTGCTCGCGCTGGCCGCGGTCAGCATCACCCGCGAGCGCGAAGATGGCACTCTGCCGCTGCTGTCGACCCAAGGCGCCTCGTGGCTGATGCTGGTGTGGGGAAAGCTGCTCGGGCAGCTGCTGATCGTGGGCGTTGTGCTGCTGCCGGCACTGGTGCTGTGCGCTGCGTGGCTGGCCGCTGACAGTGCCACCGCGTGGACGCCCGACCTGCGTCAGCGGATGGCGGCGCTGCTCGCCACGCAGCTCGGGCTGGTGGTGGCCTGTGCGGCCATCGGTGTCACCGTCTCGGCCCGCATCGCCACGTCACGGCAGGCACTGATGGCCGTGCTGAGCCTGTGGTTCCTGGTGTGGGTGGTATTGCCGCGCGCGCTGCCGGCCGCGGCGACGGCCGCACACCCGACGCCGGCGCGTGCCTCGTTCGAATCAGACGTGGAAGCGCGCGTGCGCGAGCTCGGGGACAGCCACAATCCCGACGACCCGTCGTTCCGACGGCTGCGGGAGGAAACCCTCGCGCGCTACGGAGTCTCGGGCGTCGACGAGCTGCCGTTCAATTATGGCGGGCTGGTCATGAAGGAAGGCGAGGCACACACCAGTGCCGCGTATCAGCAGCACCTCTCCACCCTCGTCGACACCTATCGGCGACAGGAACGCTGGGTGCAGTGGGCCGGACTGATCAGCCCGTACCTGGCCACCCGGCCGCTGTCGATGGCCATCGCCGGTTCCGATCTCGCACACCAGCTCGAGTTCGAGCGGCAGGCCGAAGCCTATCGCTACACGCTCATCCAGGCGCTGAACGACTTGCACATGAACGAGGTCGCGGCCGCAGCCGATCGCTACGACGGCAGCTTCAACGGCGCGCCGTCACGCCAGCGCATCGATCGTGCCTTCTTCGAGGACCTGCCCGAATTCAGCTACGTCGGGCCCGATCTCCGCTGGGCCATGGCACAGCAGCAGATCGGCGTGTGGTGCTTCGTCTGGATGCTCGTCGCCAGTCTCGGCGCCCTGGGGATCACCAGCCGTCGCCGCTGGCAGGTGCGGTCGTGATGCAACGACGCCTGCGCCTCGAGTGGGCACTGCTGTGGCGAGGCACGGCCGCGCCACTTGGTCTGGCGCTGTTTCTCATCGCGGGCCTGTTCGCCCTTCGGCACGGCAACACGGTCGTCGGTCGGCAGGAAGCCGAACTGGCCGGCAGTCAGGGACGGCAAGCCACCCAGCAATCGCACATCCTGGCACCGCTGCCAGCCTCGGCGATTGCCGGCGACCAGTTCTACTACCTCGAGTACCACACCGAGCGTCATCCCTCGCCGTGGGCCCGCCTCGTCATCGGGCAGCGCGACGTGCAGGCCTTCAATCTGAAGATTCGCCTGCTGGCCCTGCAGGGGCAGCTCTACGCCAGCGATCTGGGCCACCCCCTGCTCGCCTCACTCGGCCAGTTCGATCTGACGTTTGTGATCGTGGTGCTCGCACCGCTTCTGCTGATTGCGCTCACCTACAACCTGTGGTCGGGTGAAGCCGAGCTGGGCACCTGGCTGCTGCTCCAGGCGCAGCCCGTGGCACCCTGGCGCGTCCTGGCGCTGCGGGCCGCACTGCGCACCGCGCTGGTGTGGCTGCCCATCGTCGCGCTGCTGCTGGTGGCAGTCGTTGTCTTCAGCCTTCCTCTTGACGTGACGTGGGTCGGCATCGCGTTGGCCTCTGCGGGTTACCTGATGGCCTGGCTCGCCGCCGTGTGGCTGGTCGCGGCGTGGCGACGCCCATCCGACGTCAACATGCTCGTCCTGCTCGGGGTGTGGGTGTTCTGGACGGCGCTGGGACCGGCGCTGGTCAGTGTCGGTGCGGCCGGTCGCTTTCCCTTGCCCGAAGCGCTGGAACTGACCGTGCTGCAGCGTCAGGGCTACCACGGGGCCTGGGATGAACCGCTGCCCGTCGTGATGCAGGTGTTCTACGAGCGCTATCCCGAATGGCGGGGGCATGAGGTGCCGACGGGCCGCTATTCCAATGCCTGGTACTACGCCATGCAGGAGCGCGGGGACGCCGCCGCACGCGAGGCCGCCGCGCGCTATCGGCGCTCGCTCGAGGCCCGCGACCAGTGGGTGCAGCGCGTGTCGTGGCTGCTGCCGCCCGCGGCCCTGCAGCAGTGGCTCATGCGACAGGCCCGCACCGACCTTCAGGCACACCTGGCGTATCTCGATTCGGTCGCCGCCTATCACGAAGCCTTGAAGCGTGCGGCATTCCCGATGATTTTCGATGACCGACCGGCATCATCGGTGGACTGGTCAGCCTTCCCGACGCACAGGCATGTCGACTGACACACGGAAGGTCGCGGCCTGTGGCCGTGGTCGTGCGAGGCCTCCGTCAGGCGCGGGGAGGCTCTGCGGGCGCTGAGGGCGGTGCCGCGGGCCGGGGCCCCGCCCCGCCCGACGACCGGCGCAACTGGCTCATCGGCACGAACGACGGCGGAGGCGGCGCAGGCTCGTCCTGGCCGAAGACCTTGCGGCCCAGATAGACCACTGCGGCACCTACGACGAGCACCACCCCGATCATCTGCCAGTCGATCACAGGCCCCACCCCATCCAGCGGCCGCCCTGGTACACCAGCAGCGACGCCGCATAGGCCAGCACGGTCATGTAGGCCACCATGAACAGCGCCCACCGCCATCCGCCAGATTCACGGCGCACAATGGCCACCGTGCTCATGCACTGACAGGCCAGCGCGAAGAACACCATCAGCGAGACACCGGCCAGCGGCGTCATGAGCGGCGAACCATCGGGCCAGGTGGCCTGTCGCAGCACCTCGCGCAGCGGCTCATTGGCCTCATCCGCACCGGAGATGTCGAAGACCACACCGAGCGTGCCGACAAAGACCTCACGCGCCGCAAAGGCACCGAGGATGCCCACGCCGATACGCCAGTCGAAGCCCAGTGGCGCGATCACCGGCTCGAACGCCCGCCCCAGCCGGCCAGCCACGCTGTTGCGCAGGTGCGCACCGCTCTCGCGACTGTCGATGTCGTCGAGCCGGGCCTGTCTCGCCTCGTCATTGAGGGCCAGCGCCATCACCGCCGCGCGATCAGCCTCGGCCTGCGCGGTCACCTCGGGATCGCGCGGGTAGGACAGCAGGGCCCACAGCACGATGGTCAGCGCCAGAATCACGGTGCCGGCATCGATGAGGAACGTGCGCACGCGCTGCCAGACGCCCTGCAGCAGAAACGACAGCACGGGACGACGGTATGGCGGCAGCTCGAGGACGAACGTCGGCGCCGGGCCGGGCAGCACGGTGCGCCGCAGCACGCCAGCCGCAAGCAGTGCCGCCACCACTGATAGCGCGTACATCCCGAACAGCGCGAGCGCGCCGGAGCGGATGCCCATCACGCTTGAGCCGGCATCGAAGACCGTCGCCGTGATCAGCACATATACAGGCAGCCGCGCACTACACGAGGTCAGCGGCAGCACGAGCATGGTCAGCAGGCGATCCTTGCGCTGCTCGAGCGTGCGCGTCGACATGACCGCCGGCACCGCACACGAGAAGCCCGACAGCATCGGCACAAAGGCACGGCCGTGGAGGCCGACCGCACGCATCACCCGGTCGATGACAAAGGCGGCGCGCGCCAGGTAACCGAGATCTTCCAGCAGGCCAATGAAGAAAAACAGCAGGGCAATCTGTGGCACGAACACGACCACATTGCCGACACCCGCCACCACGCCCTCGACCAGCAGGGCGGTCAGCGGACCGGGCGGCATCACCGCACGCACACCGTCCTGCACCAGGGCCACCAGCGATTCGATGGCCTCAATCGCCGGTTCGGCCCACGTGAACAGGGCCTGGAACACCACCAGCATCACCAGGCCGAACGCGACCACGCCCCCGATGCGATGCGTCAGCACGGCATCGACGCGGTCGGTCAGGCTGCGGCGCTCGGCCCTCGGCACGGCCGAGGCTGCGGTCATCCACTCGTCGACCAGCCGGTAGCGGCTGGCGATGATCTCGAGGTCGATGTCACGCCCGGCGTCAGACGCCCGCTGCTGAATACCCACCACCGCCTCGCGCAGTGTCGCGGGAATGCCCGTGAGGCCGTCACTGCCATCGGCTTCCACCGACAGCAGCAGCCACCGGGCCCATGCCGCCGCCTCCGTCTGGTGCGTCAGCCAGCGCTCGGTCATGATGAACGCCGCCAGCGCCTCGACGTCGGCCCTGACCGCCGGCGACAGGGTCAGCGCCGGCGCCGGCACCGGGCGCGGGTGCCCCAGCACCTCAGCGACCACGCGCCGCAGCTCATCAACACCCACGCCCTGGCTCGCCACGGTCTGCACCACGCGCGCGCCGGTGAGCCGCTCAAGCGCCGGCACATCGAGGACAATGCCGTCGCGAGCGGCTTCATCGGCCATGTTGAGCACGAGAATGACTGGACGGCCAATCTCGAGCACTTCGAGCGTCAGGTACAACCCGCGGGCCAGCGCGGTTGCATCGGCCACGACGAGAATGGCATCGGGCCGCTGCACCCCGCGGCCCATCAGCGATTCGACCGCGATCTGTTCCTCAGGAGAGCGGGCAGCCAGTGAGTAGGTGCCCGGCAGGTCAACCACCTCGACCTCACCGGCCCCCTCGGCCTGCATCGTCGCCGAACGGCGTTCGATGGTGACGCCGGGGTAATTGGCCACCTTGGTCCGCGTGCCGCAGAGCGCGTTGAACAGGCTCGACTTGCCCGAGTTGGGGTTGCCGGCGACCAGCACCAGCGGTCGGCGCGTGACGGCACCGACAGGCGGCAGCGGGGTGCTCATGTCACTCGACTTCGATGCGGAGGGCGTCAGCCCGCCGGATGCTCAGCGCGTAGTTCCTGACCCGCAATTCCATGGGGTCCCCGAGCGGGGCCTCCCGCTGCACCGTGACCCGGGTACCGGGCACGAGGCCCATCTCCAGCAGGCGCCTGACAACGGGGCGTTCACCGGAAATGCGGCAGACCACAGCGGTCGAACCGACCGGGACGCGGGCAAGCAATCGATGCGAACTCGGGCTCATGCGCAATTCTGAGATTCTGTCTCAGAATTGGCATGTTACCACGCTGAATTGCCCCCGAACGGCCATCCGCTCAGGGAGCCGAGGTCGGCTGTCCGGGCGTCAGATAGCGGCTGAACCAGGCCACGTAGCGCTGCAGCCGATCGCGCTCGTAGCTGGGAATCGTCAGGCCGTGGAACTGACCCGGATAGACCACCAGTTCGGTGGGCACCCCGAGGCTGCGCAGGGCCTGGTACATCTGCTCGCTGCCCATGATGGGCACGTTGAAATCCTTCTCGCCGCCCATGAAGAGCGTCGGCGTCCGGATGCGGTCGGCATGGAGGAACGGATACGACACCTTGGTCCACACCCCGGGGTTCTTCCAGGGCGGCCCCATCTCCTGGTCGTATTGCACGATGTACTGGTCAACGCCGTAAATGCCGAACTGCATCGCGCTGCCGGCCCCGCTGATGGCTGCCTTGAAGCGCGTGTCAGTGGCGATGGTGTAGTTGGTGGAAATGCCCCCGTAGCTCCATCCGCCGATGCCCAGCCGCTGCGGGTCGGCAATCCCCTGGCGCACGGCTTCGTCGACGGCTCCCAACAGGTCCATGACCTCGAGCCGACCCCAGTCGGCATGGATGGCCTTCTGATACGCCGCGCCACGGCCCGCGCTGCCGCGATAGTTGATGGCCAGCACCACAAAGCCCTGCGCCGCGAGCACCTCGCGATCGAACGCGAACGCATGCTCATCCTGGGCATTCGGGCCGCCGTGAATGTACAGCACTGTCGGATAGCGCGTGCCCTTCGTGTATCCCGCGGGCTTGACGATGAGGCCGTGCACCTCGGTGCCGTCCTGGCTCTTTGACTGGAAGTCGTCGGTGGTGGCCAGCTGCAGCTCGCCCATCAGCGCCGCGTTGTGCGACGTCAGGGGACGCAGCTGCCGTCCTTCCAGGGCGTACACCTCGGATGGCGCGGCGGGTGTCGACATCAGCACGGCATAGTGGCCGTCGCGCCCCGGGCTGACGGCCCTGATCACGCGTTCGCCCGTCGTGATGGGCTCGACTCCGCGGGTCGCCACGCGCGCCGTCGGCACCGTGGCGACCTGCTGGCGGCGATCGTCCTGCAGCAGGAATGCAATCTCGGCTCCGTTGTTCACCCACTGCGGGTTGGCCACGGCCCGGTCGAGCTGCGTCATGAACAGCGGCAGCGTCGTCAGGGGGGCAGCGGGCCCGGTCGGTGCCGCAAACACGGCCAGCTTGTTCATGTCGTAGGCAAAGTTGCGGTCGGTATCACCGGTCAGCACCGCCAGCCGCGTGCCGTCGGGGCTCCATTGCGGTCGTCCGGTCTCGGCCTCGGGCGTCGCCGTCACCTGCTGCGGTGCGGCACCGGTGCGTGCCTCGACCACCCAGACGTCGGTGTTCACGGTGCGATCGGGATCAGCATGCGCCCGCTTGCTGAGGAAGGCCAGGCGCGTGCCATCCGGCGACCACGCCGGGCTCTCGTCGTCCACCTGGCCGCTCGTGATCACGGTGTGCGTCCGCGCGGCCACGTCGAACACTGCGAGATGGCTGTACTGGCGTGTGAGATAACCCGCGCGATCCTGTTTGAAGTGATAGCGGTCGATGACAATCGGCGGCGGCGTCTTGCGCTTCCAGCCCTCTTTCTTCTCGGGCTCGTCATCGGGATTCTCGTCGGTGATGACAAACGCGATGCGTGTACTGTCGGGCGACCACTGGATATCGGACACGCCGCCCTTCACATCACTGGCCTTCTGCGCCTCGCCGCCCGCCCGGTTGAGCAGCCAGATCTGTGCGCCGCGCTTCTTGTCATCCTCGGTGCCCCTCGACGCCACAAACGCGAGGTATTTCCCGTCAGGGCTCCACCGCGGAGACGACTCGCTGTCGGGCGAGGAGGTGAGCTGCAGCCGGTCAGTGCCGTCCCACTTCACCATCCAGATGTCGGTGTTGCGGCGATCCTTCTCGGCATCAATCGTCGTCAGGGTGTAGGCCACCCACTGACCATCGGGCGAGCGCTGCGGGTCAGACACCGCCTGCAGGCGCGAGTGGTCGTCGATGGTGATGGCACGTCTGGCGGGCTGCGCATGGGCCTGCGCCCCTGCGCAGAGCATCAGCGTCGTAACGGCGGCGTAACGGGTGCAGCGCATGGCACCAATATATGCGCGGGTGTAGACTGGCGCGTCCTCTTTTTTCACGGAGTTGCCCGATGACACTGACACGACGACAGATGTTCTCCACGCTGGGCCTTGGCGGGTTGATGCTCTCACGCGGCGGTGCCGTGCTGGGCGCCACTGCACAGGCACCGGCCGCGCCCACGGGTCCGTACACCGTGCCCGCACTCGCGTATCCGTTCGCCGCCCTCGAGCCGCACATCGACGCGATGACGATGCAGATTCACCACGACCGGCATCATCAGACGTATGTGACCAACCTGAACAACCTCGTCGCCACCGCAGGAGCGGCCGGCAAGATGCCGCTCGACGAGATGCTGAAGAATCTCAATCAGGTACCCGAGAACATCCGCACCGGCATCCGCAACAACGGGGGCGGGCACTGGAACCACGTTCAGTTCTGGACGCTGCTGGCCCCGAATGCCGGCGGGGCCCCCACCGGCGCCATTGCCGATGCCATCAACGGCAGCTTCGGCAGCTTCGACAAGTTCAAGGAGATGTTCACGGCGGCGGCCACGGGGCGCTTCGGCAGCGGCTGGGCGTGGCTGAGCGACGAGAACGGCAAGCTGGTCATTCACAGCACGGCCAACCAGGACACGCCGTCGATGGAGAACAAGCGCGGCATCTTCGGCCTCGACGTGTGGGAGCACGCCTACTACCTCAAGTATCAGAACCGCCGGGCCGACTACATCGGCGCGTTCTGGAATGTGATCAACTGGGCCGAGGTCAACAAGCGGCTCAAGGGCTGAGCTGCGCCCGAGTGCGTTCGTGCAGGGAAGCCGGCCCTCTCCGCGTGAGGGGGCCGGCTTTCTGTCGTTCAGGGCCGCCGCACCTCGGCTGTCACCTTCATCGCCACGCCGCCGTCGGTCGTCAGGACGAGGGGGACCTGATCGCCAGCGGCAAGGGGTTTCTTCAGACCCGACAGGCGGAGGAACATCCCCCCGGGCTTGAGCGCCACGCCGCCAAACGAGGCCACGGCAAGTTCCTTCACCACGGTCGGCGCCTCGGGCGTGCCCTGTGCGATCTCGACCGAACCGGCCACTTCACTCGACACACTGACGACATAGATCTCGTACATCGTCGGGTTGTCGATCGCGACGTACCCGACGGCGGTGATCGCGCCGGCTGCCGGTGCGGCCACCCACGCCTCGGACGCCGACGGCTGCGCCTGCGAGGCCCGTGTGCTGACGGCCCCCATCACGGCCATCGCGAGGGCAAGGCCGACGTTCTTTATCATCGTGTGCATCTGCGTCTCCACGCCGACCCGCAGGCGGTCGGCGCCTCAGTATGCCATCACCCGCCCGCGGTCTCTGCCGCCGATCAGCGCTGTACGGGAAACTTCGACAGCTTCCGCTGCAGCGACCGCCGGTGCAGCCCGAGCACGCGTGCGGCGTATGAAACGTTTCCCTGACACTCGGTCAGCACGCGCTGGATGTGTTCCCACTCGACACGCGCCAGGGAAGGCACGGTGAACTCGCGCAACATCCCGGCATCCGCGCCGCTGCCGCGCAGGGCGGTGGCCACCTGATCGGCATCGACCGGCTTGGTCAGGTAGTCGGCCGCACCGCGCTTGAGGCTCTCGACGGCCGTGGCAATCGCGCCGTAGCCGGTCAGCACCACGATGCGGGTGGTGGCGTCGATGGCGTGCAGGGCGGCGACTACGTCGAGGCCATGGCCATCGGGCAGCCGCAGGTCGATGAGCGCGCATTCGGGACTGTCGAGCCGTGCCGCCTGCAGGGCGGCCTCGACCGTTCCCGCACGCGTCACCTCGAAGCCGCGCGCCTCGAGGGCCCGCGCCATGCGCGACGCAAACACGTCATCGTCATCCAGAAGCAGCAGGCTCTGCGCGTCAGACATGATCAGGCGTGCCTCTCGTCGGAACCTGCGGCGGGCAGCCACAGGGTGGCGCGCGTGCCGTGTGCCGGTGTCGAGGCGAGACGCAGCACACCGCCCCATCGATCGGCGAAGGTGCGCGCCAGAAAGAGGCCCAGCCCGAATCCGCTGCCGACCGGCTTGGTCGTGAAGAAAGGCTCTCCGGCCCTGGCCAGCACGTCCAGGGTCATGCCGCTGCCCTGATCAGAGACGTCGAAGCGTGTGCCGCGATTGTCTGCACTGGCGGAGACGATGACGCCCTGGCCGCTGGTCGAGGCGTCGAGCGCATTGCGCACCAGCGTGCGGAGCGCACGCGATGCCGATGCCAGCGGCACCGACACAAGCGGCGCATCGGCCGACACACGCAGCGACACACGCGCAAGGGCCTCGTCTGTCAGGGTCAGCAGGGCCTCGTCCACCAGGTGCTGCGCCGATATGCGCTGGGCCTCGTGCGCAACGGACGCATCGGCGCGACCGCTCATCTGGTCGAGAATTTCGCGGCAGCGTTCCACCTGCGAGCGAATCAGGCGGGCATCCTCGGCCAGCCCCGGAGGCACACCGGCCGCCGTCGCGGCGATATCGAGTTCGCGCGCGGCCACGGCGATGGCGCTCAGGGGCGTGGCCAGTTCATGGGCCGCGCCTGCCGCCAGCGTCGTGAGCGACGCCAGGCGCTCCTGCTGGGCCGCCACGCGCTGGGCCTCGGCCAGCGCCTGCTCACGCTCCTCGAGCGCCCGCCTGATGCGGGTCACAAACGCCGCCGTGAGAATGGCCGCCACCGCAAATGCCACCCCCATCCCGACCTGATGCCCGAGGTCGGGCCCCATGGCCCCGTGCGCCGCGTGCGGGTCGATGGTGGTGCGCAGCGGCGTGACGAAGAGCAGGCCATAGCCGACGGTCGACGCTGCCGCCGTGGCCCAGGCCCACCGCGCCGTGAGCGTCACCGCCGCCAGTGTGATGTACACGAGATAGCTGATGGTGAACGGATTGGAAGGCCCGCCCGTGGCCAGCATCAGCGCCGTCAGAATGCCCACATCAAGCAGCAGGCAGCCACCCATGCGTCCCTCGAGGGCCTCGCGCTCGTGCTGCTGACGCCAGAGCCACAGATTGCTGAGGAACTGGACGGCCAGCAGCGCCGCGACCCAGCCCAGTGGCAGCAGCGCCGACAGCAGCCATGTCGAGGCCGTCAGCGCGACGACGGCCCCGGCGATGACCCACCAGCGGAACTGCACCAGCCAGGCGGCCGTGACGACGGGGGTGGCGAGCGGCAGAGGCACGACCCCATTGTGCGCGTCGTGGCTCCGGTTGCCCATGCGTCAAACTGCCGCAGGCCCGGCACCGCCTAGCGCGGCAGGCGTTCGGGCATCTCGGCGACGACGTAGGTCATCACCGCCAGCGCGGCCGCCGCCTTCGAGACATCCTCGGTCGGAATGCGCTCGACGGTATCTGCCGGTGTGTGGTGAATGGTGAAGTACTTGGTCGAGTCGCCGCTGTAGGCCATCATCGGCACGCGGCCCGCCTCGGCGATGGGGCCGATATCGGCCCCGCCCCCGCCGGGCCCCACGTACTGCATGTCAATCGGTGCCAGCAGCGTCCCGATGTCGGCGATGATGCGCCGGGCCGACTCTGATCCGCTGAAGGCCAGACGGGCAGGCTGGAACACGCCCGAGTCTGACTCGATGGCCAGCACATGATCACCGGCGGCTTTCACATAGGCATCACGATAGGCCGTGCCTCCGCGCAATCCGTTTTCCTCATTGGTAAAGAGCACCAGCCGCACGGTGCGACGCGGTCTGATGCCCAGCGCCTTCATGAGCCGCAGGCTTTCCCACGTGACAATGCATCCCACGGCGTCATCGGAGGCGCCCGTGGCGGCGTCCCACGAATCGAAGTGGCACCCGACCAGCACGATTTCATTCGGGCGCTCGCGTCCCGTCAGTTCGCCGATCACGTTGGCCGATTCCACATCAGGCTCGAAGTGCGCCTCCATCGTCAGGCGCACGCGCACGCGGCGCCCGCGGTCGATGATGCGGTGGATGCGCTGGGCGTCCTCGACGGAAATCGCCGCCGCCGGAATCTTCGGGGCATCGTCGCCGTACTGCATGCCGCCGGTATGCGGCGTCCGCAGGCCCATGGGCCCCACTGACCGCAGCAGCACACCCACGGCCCCGTGCTGCGCGGCGAGCCTGGCCCCGCCCGCGCGATAGACCACGGTCTCGCCATAGTTGGTGTAGGGCACATCGAAGAGCACGATGCGTCCGCGGGCCTCGGCCGACCGGCGCTGCAGTTCGTCCTGGCTGCTGACCACCATGACGTCGGCCTCGAGCCCCTCGGGTCGCGTGGCCACCGACCCGCCCAGCCCCAGCAGCGGAAGGACGTGATGCGGCGGCTCGATGATTTCGAGCCGTTCCTGGCCGCGCACCCACTTGGGGCCCATGACCCTTTCGGTGCGGACACCCTCGAACCCATCGGCGCGCATCGTGTCAGCCGCCCACACAATCGCCCGGGTCAGGTTGTCCGATCCGGTCAGGCGCGCCCCGTAGGTGTCGGTCAGCTCGGCCAGGCGGTTCCAGGCGAACTGATCGGCAGTCGCCGCTGTGATGAGGCGCTGGGCATCACGACGATAGGGCTGCAGCCAAGTCGGCCCGGCCTCCTGGGCCAGCGCGGGCAATTCGAGCACCGGTTCCGGCAGTGCCAGAGGCACAGCGGCCAGAGCGAGAAGCGCGAGGAGCACAAACGGTCGCAGGCGGGCCATGAGCGCGGATTATAATCGGGGCGTCGTGACGCGGGCGCTGTATATCGGGCTGGGTCTCATCTCGGTGGGCCTGGCTGCCATCGGGGCCGTGCTGCCCGGAATGCCCACCACGGTGTTCCTGCTGCTTGCGCTGTGGGCGTTCTCGCGCTCGAGCCGCCATCTGCACGACTGGCTGCGTGCCGCCCCGCTCTTCCGCGACGCCATGACGCACGTCGACCGCTATCACGCCGAGCGCAGCATTACGCGCGGCGTGAAGGCCATCGCCGTCGGTGCGGCCTGGACCTCGGTGGCGGCCTTCTTTTACAGCCGCGGCCTCGAGCCCTCGGCGACGGCCGTCATCCTCGTGATGCTGGCCATGGCCTGCACCGTGTTCATGGCGCTCACGCGCACGGCCGACACGCGCCGCTCCTGAATCGTTTCACCGTCAGACACACCACAGGGCCGGGCCTCCGCCGATGCGGACACCCGACCCCGATGATTGCTGCACGCCGGCACCCGGAGGAGGACAGGTGCGGCATCAGCCAGTCGATGCGGTATCGCGGGCCCGGGGGCTGCGCTCAGTTGCGCGGCCCCCGGATGTCCCTGCCGCTAGAAGCCCAGCGTGTAGACCACCCGGAAGGTGCGGCCGCGCTCGGGCACCATCTCCTTCAAATAGTTCAGGTGGTTACGGTAGAGCCGATCGGTCGCGTTCTCGAGGCGTGCCGTGATGGTGTTGAAGACGCGGCCCTGCACGAAGGAGTATGACGCGAAGAACCGCAGCATCGCATAGCCGTCTGTGGCGGTCTCCTCACCGAACACGCGGTTCTGGGCCGACGCGGTCACGATACTGCCGCCGGCCTGCAGGCTGGTGCCCTGATACTTGAGTCCAAAAATGCCGCGGGCCGGAGGAATGCGGGGCAGGGCCTCGTTGGTGTCCTTCAGCCGCCCCCGCACCATGTCGATGGTGAAATCGGCAATCCAGCGATCGGTGATTTTGAAGTCGCCGTGGGCCTCCATGCCCCAGAGGCGGCTGTCGCGGGCCACAAATTCAACGAAGGGCAGGCCTTCGCCGTGGCCGTGATGCCCCTCGTCGCCGTGGTCGTCCCCGTGGTCGTCAGACTCACCGTGGACCACACCGAAGCGGTCATCGAACTCCTCTTCGCGCTCCTCGAATTCCTCCTCGGAAATCGGGTTGCGGAAGATGTAGTTGGCAATGTCATTCGAGAAGAACGTGATTTCTCCCTCGAAACGGCCGCCGCGGGCGCGCAGCGAGACGTCGGCGCCCAGGGCCCGCTCGGCGTCGAGCGTCGGGTTTCCGATCTCATAGGCAAAGTTCCCGAGGTGGGGGCCGAAGAAGTACAGCTCCTCCATGGCCGGGGCCCGCGCCGCCCGCGCAAAGCTGGCCGCCAGGACCAGATTGTCGCGTGCAGCCGACGGACGCAGCAGCACGCCGGCCGACCCCGACCACTCGGTGAAGTCACGTGCCGGCAGCACGCCCTGCGGTTCGTAGGTGGTGCGGTCGACGCGACCGCCGAACTGGAAGGTGGCATGCGCGTTGCCCACTTCCTCATACACAAACGCTGCGGCATTGCGCTGCCCCACCGGCGGCGACAGCGCCTCGGCGCCACTCACGTTGAAGTCGCGCTGCATGAACCAGCCGCCCACGGTGCCGACGAGGTTGGCGGTCTTGCGGTGCGACAGCAGCAGTTCGCCCTCGACCGAGCGGTTCTGAAAGGTCGTGCCGACCTCGGTGCCTTCGAGTTCCTGATGCTCGTAGTCGCGGAAGCCGAACGTCGCGCGATACGACTGAAAGAAGCCGTTCATCTGCGTGGCGCTGGCGCGTGCGCTCAGCGAGTGCCGGCGGGGCGTGAGGCTGACGTTGCCCTCTTCGATGAAGGGCACGCCATACTTTATATCGGTGTAGCTGTAGCTCGCGCCGACATACTGGTTGTCGCCCGTCCATGATCCGCCCACGTTACCGGTGGCCAGAGACGACTGCGAGTTGGGCACCTTGCCCTCGGGCGTAAAGTAGCTGCCGCTGTCCTGACCGCTGCCGCCAGCCGTGAAGGCAAAGCGCCCGTTACCGACCGTGATGCCGGCCGCCGAGCCCACCTGATTGCCGTTGTTGGCCAGATCGAAATTGACCCGGCCCGTGGGCGCCGTCACCGGCTGCGTTGGAATCTGGTCGGTGACGACGTTGACCAGACCGCCAATGGCGTTGGCGCCGTAGAGTAGCGTCGCAGGGCCACGCACCACTTCCACCCGCCGCGCCGCCGCGGGATTGATCGGCACGCCGTGGTCGGCCGACTGGCTCGACAGGTCGCCCATGCGCTGACCGTCTTCCAGCACAATCACGCGGTCGCCATCGAGCCCGCGAATCACCGGGCGCGCGGGCGCGGCACCGAACGCGCGTGTCGAGATACCGGGCGAATATTGCAGGGTGCCGGCAATCGTGGTTTCCTGCTGCTGAGCCAGATCCTGCCCGCCCAGCACGGTGGTCGGCTGGTAGGCCTCGAACTGCGGGCGCGGCGTCGGGCTCACAGACAGCACTTCCGCGAAATGAATGTCGAACTCGACGGCGATGTCCTGCACCGCAGGCGCGCTGCCGACCGTCACCTCGACCCGTCGGGTGGTCGAGCCGCCGGCGCGCACCCCGAGGTGATACTCGCCGGCAGGCACCCCCTCGAAGCGATACTGGCCAGTGGCATCGGTGCGCGTCTCGCGGCGCAGTTCGTCAATAACCACCACCGCATTTGCCAGCGGCTGTCCGCCGTCGGCCTGCGTGATGGTGCCGCTGAGCGTCGTGCCGGTCTGCGCCATGGCCGCGCCGGAGCAAACGAGACTCAGCGTGAACAGTAGAATAGAGAGTGTTCGGACAAACATAGTATTTCTAGTCTACCGGCGACCGGGGGCCACTCAACAGGTCTGACCGATCAGCACCACGGAGATTTTCATGAATGGTCGTTTTCATGGGATGAGTGGATGGGGCGCGGCCCAGTGCGCGACGCTGAGCCTTGCCGTGGCCGCGCTGGTGATGCCACTGACCGCGGCGCAGTCTGCCCGACCCGGCCGCATCACCGGTACCGTGACCACCACGGCCTCAACTCCCCGCGCCATCCGCGTCGGTTTCGACCAGCAGGTGTGCGGGGCGCAGCAGCCAAACGAGGCGATTGTTGTCGGGCCTCGCGGCGCCCTCGCCAACGTCGTCGTCACCGTCCGGGGACTCACGGCGCGCACGCCGGCGCGCGAGGTGCGCGTCGTGAACGAGCGCTGCGCCTTCGTGCCCCGCGTGCAGGTCGTCGCCCCGGGGGGCACGATGGCGACGAGCAGCCGCGATCCGGTGCTGCACACGACCGTGCTGCAGACCCCCGATGGTCGCCAGGTGCTCAACCTCGCCCTGCCCTCGCCAGCCGTCGAGCTGCGGCGGCCGCTGCCGGGCACCGGCACGCTGCGCGTCGGCTGCAGCACGCATCAGTGGATGCGCGGCTGGATCGTCGTTACCGACGAGGTATCGGCCGTGACCGGCACCGATGGCACATTCACGTTGCCCGACCTGCCACCCGGCCGATACGAAATCGCGGTGTGGCACGAGCAGCTGCGCGCCTCCACGCAGATGGTCTCCGTCACTGCGGGCCAGTCGGTGCCGATCACATTCGCGATGCAGTAGAGTGCAGGACATGCGGAGACAGTTCTCGCCTGTCGGGCTCTCAGTGTGCGGGGCCGTGCTGGCCATGGCCACCGTCCTGGCACAGACGCCGGGGCCCCTGCCTCCAGTCGCCGGACAGATGGCGGTGACCGCCGTCACCGGCAGCGAGGCGCTGCGGCCCGCAGAGGCCTCGGTCGCCATCAATCCGACCAATCCCCTGCACGTCATCGCCACGCTGATCCAGTCGAATCAGCCGGGACGCCAGCCACGTTCATCGAACTGGGGCTATGTGTCGACCGACGGGGGCCGCACCTGGGTCGGCACGCCCGCCGCCAACCCGGGCGGCCGCGTGCAGGGTGATGATGTGGTCGCGTTCGGCCGCGACGGCACGGCCTTTCACAGCTACATCGCCTTTGACGGCATCAGGGTCGAACGGCCCGATGTCGCCAGCAGCGGCATCTTTGTGCGCCGGTCGCGCGACGGCGTCGAGTGGCAGGCCCCCGTTGCGGTGATCGATCACGTGAACACGGCCATGCCGTTCGAAGACAAGCCGTGGCTTGTCGTCGACCGCGCTGCCGCGTCGCCGCACCGGGGGCAGGTCTACGTCGCGTGGACGCGATTCGATGTCTACGGCAGCAACGACCCGACGCACCGCACACACATCTGGTTTGCCCGGTCGAAGGACGGGGGCCAGACATTCCAGCCGCCCTTCCGCATCTCCGACGAGTCGGGAGACGCGCTCGACGGCGACAACACCGTCGAGGGGGCCGTTCCGGCCGTGGGTCCGAACGGCGAGGTCTATGTGGTGTGGGCTGGCCCGAAGGGCCTCGTCCTCGATCGCTCGGACGATGGAGGATGGACCTTCGGGGCAGACCGCATCATCACGCCGCTCACCGGGGGCTGGGATATTCCACTGCCAGGACTCGAGCGCCACAACGGCATGCCCGTGACAGCGGTCGACCTCAGCAGCGGCCCCCATCGCGGCAGCCTCTACGTGAACTTCATCGACCAGCGCAACGGCGACACCGATGTGTTCGTGCTGGCCTCGCGTGACGGTGGCCGTACGTGGGATGCGCCCGTCAGGGTCAACGACGACCCTAAAGGCGCCGACCAGATGTTCACGTGGATGGCCGTTGACCCGGCCGACGGCAGCCTGAATGTGATCTTTCACGACCGCCGCGGGCAGAAGGGCACACTCACCGGCGTCACCCTCGCACGCAGCATCGACGGGGGGCGTACGTTCATGAACCACCGTGTGCCGGTCGATCCCTTCGACTGCTGCGCGGCCTCATCGTTCGTCGGCGATTACAACGGCATCGACATCCAGGGGGGGCGGCTGGTGGCGGTGTTCCCCGTCATCCGCGAGGGCACCCAGCGCATCATGGCCCTCAGCGCGCGGTTCCGCCCCGGCAGCCAGGCACTGCTGCCCTGAAGCCGCGGTTGCCCCGCGCGGGGCGGGCGGCGTACCATCCACGGTATGACACCGCGAATCTGGCCGGCGCTGGCGCTGCTGTGCATCGGGGCCGTCACGCTCGGGGCGCAGGCCCCGCCGGCACCTGCCGACAACCGTGAGCGCGACTACCTGTCGCGTGTCCGTCGGCTCACCGTCGAGGGCCGTCGCGCGGGCGAGGGCTACTGGTCGCCCGACGGCACGCGGCTCGTCTTCCAGAGTGAACGCGACCCGGCCAACCCCTTCTACCAGATCTACACGCTCGACTTCGCCACCGGAGACACGAAGCGCGTGTCGCCCGGCACGGGCAAGACTACGTGCGCGTTCTTCCGGCCGGGCACCGACCAGATTCTCTTCGCGTCGACGCACCACGACCCGCGGTCCCTGCAACTGCAGAAGGAGGAACTCGACTTCCGCGCCTCGGGCAAGGAACGCCGCTACGCGTGGGATTACGACCCCGAGATGGACATCTACGCGGTCGCGGAATCATCGGGCACGCTCACGCGCCTGACCACCGCCCGGGGCTACGACGCCGAGGCGGGCTATTCCCCCGACGGCCAGTGGATTGTGTTTTCGTCGATGCGCGACGCCTACAACCGTACCCTGACGGCGGCGGAACAGAAACAGCTCGAGACCGACCCGAGCTATTTCGGCGAGATCTACATCATGAAGGCCGACGGCACCGATCAGCGCCGGCTCACCACCGCGGCCGGCTACGACGGCGGCCCCTTCTTCACCACGAAGGGCGACCGCATCGTGTGGCGACGCTTCGACGAGCAGGGGCTCATCGCCGACATCTGGACGATGAAGCCCGATGGCAGCGACAAGCGACAGGTGACGGCCTTCAAGGCGATGAGCTGGGCGCCCTACGAGCATCCGTCAGGCGAGTACCTGCTGTTTGCCTCGAACAAGCTCGGCTTCGAGAACTTCGAAGTGTTCGTCGTCGACACGGCGGGCACGAAAGAGCCGGTGCGCATCACCTACTCGGATGGCTTCGATGGTCTGCCCGTGCCCTCGCCCGATGGTCGTCAGGTGGCATTCACCTCGAGCCGCTCGGGCGGCGGTGCCGGACAGATTTTCCTGGCGCAGTGGAATCACGAGGCCGTGCGGACGGCGCTGGCGGCTGCGCCGCCACGTTAACAGCACCCGACCTGACACTGAAGACTGATGAGGATGTCTATGGCGACTCTGCTCCGCTCTCGCCTCGTTCCGCTGCTCACCCTGCTGGCCGGCATCGCGGCGTCGGCCTCGGCCCAGTCGGCAGCCCCCCCCACGACACGCGCACACGTCGAGCGGCTGGCCTCACCCTCGATGGAAGGCCGCCTCGCCGGATCGCCCGGCGAGCAGCAGGCCGCACAGTATCTGGTCGAGCAGCTCACACGCATGGGCGCCCGCCCCCTGCCGGGGCAGACCTCGATGCTGTCGCCCTTCACCTTCACCGCAGGGTCGAAGGACGGCGGTTCGTCCATCACCGTCACGCGCGGCACCACGCCGTCGACGTTCCGTAGCAGCACCGAGGTGCAGGCCCTGTCGTTCTCTGATTCCGCCGAGGTGAGCGGCCCTGTCGTCTTCGCCGGCTACGGCATCGTCGTGCCCTCGTCTGCCACGTTCGGCTATGACAGCTATCAGGGGCTCGACGTCAAGGACCGCATTGTCGTCGTGCTGCGCTACTTCCCCGAGGATGCCGACGCCACGACCCGCGCCGCTCTCGCCCGTTACTCGGATCTGCGCTACAAGGCACAGGCCGCCCGCCAGCGCGGCGCAAAGGCACTCGTGGTCATCACCGGCCCGCGGTCGCCGAATGCGGGCGCCGTGGTACCGATGAGCTTCGACACCGCCCTGGCCGGCTCGGGACTCGTCGCGGCCAGCGCCAGCGGCGCGGTGGCCGAGGCCATCTTCACCGCACTCGACGACAAGACGCTCGAAGGGGTGCAGAAGGAATTTGACGCCGGCAACCCGCACACCACCGGCTTTGCCATTCCCAATCTGACGCTGACAGTGTCGGCGCGTGTGGTGCGCGAGCAGCAGACCGGCCGCAATGTCGTGGCCTATCTGCCCGCCACACCCGCGGCAGCGGCATCGAGGCCCTGGGTGGTCATCGGGGCACATTACGACCATCTCGGGCGCGGCAGTGCCGGCAACTCGCTGGCCGCGGCTGACCAGGCCGGACAGATTCATCACGGGGCCGACGACAACGCTTCGGGTACCGCCGCCGTCCTGGCCATTGCCGACGCGCTGGCGCGCGTGCCGCGCAAACGCCATCTGGTGGTGGCCTTCTGGTCGGGTGAGGAACTCGGGCTCATCGGCTCGACCGCGTTTGTGAACGCCCCGCCCGTGCCCATCGCCGAGATGGCGGCCTACCTCAACTTCGACATGGTGGGACGCTCCACGGACAACAAGCTGACCGTGCAGGCCACTGGCACCAGCCCGGCCTGGCCACGCCTGCTCGAGCAGGCCAATGTGGCCGCCGGCTTCGATCTGGTCCTGCAGGAAGACCCCTATCAGCCGACCGACGTGAGCAGCTTCAACGGCGTGGGGGTCGCATCACTCGCCTTCTTCACCGGGGCGCACACCGACTATCACAAGCCGTCAGACACGGCTGAGAAGATCAACTACGACGACCTCGATCGCATCGCGGGCTTTGCCGGCACCATCGCCCGCCGCCTGCTCGATGCCGATGAGCCGCCCCTGTTCACCAAGGTCGAGCAGAAGACCGACACCGGCGGGCGGGCCGGCCTGCGCATCTTCACCGGCACCATTCCCGACTACGCCACCGAGGTGAAGGGCCTGCTGCTCGGCGGCGTCATCGGCGGCGGCCCCGCAGAACAGGCGGGCCTGCAGAAAGGCGATATCATCGTGGAACTGGCTGGCCAGTCGATCGCAAACATTTACGATTACACGTATGCGCTCGACCTGCTCAAGATCGGGCAGCCGGCGACGGTGGTGTACACACGCGGGTCCGCGCGTCGCACCACGACTCTGACTCCATCGGCTCGGAAGTAGATCGCTTGACGTCCGCCTGTCTCGCACGACGGGCGGTGGAACGACGCGCAGGAGGCGCGGTGATGTTATGGCTCAGCTGATTCGCTCGCTTACGTTTGCTCTGGTGCTCGCGGTGGCGACAGTGGCGCTGCACGCACAGTCGGTCGCCGGCGACTGGGTACTCACCATCAACAGCCCGCAGGGCTCGATGGATACCGACGTCACCTTCACGCAGGACGGCACCGCCGTCACGGGCAGCATGAGCAGCCCGATGGGCGAAACCGAGTTCAAGGGTGAAGTCAATGGCTCGACGGTCAAGGTGACCTTCGGCATGGTGACTCCTGGTGGCCCCATCGATATCGTCATGACCGGTGAAGTGACCGGCGACGAAATGAAGGGCACCATGGATGTCGCCGGCTTCGGCGCCATCGACTTCACCGGCAAGCGCAAGTAGCCGCGCCCCTCCTCAGCAGCCGCTGGTGCCGCAGGGCACCAGCCGGCCTGCCCCCGTCAGGATACCGCCCCGGGCATTCGAGAAGGGGCCTGCCCAGAGCAGGGCCTATTCACCCTGGTCGGTTGGCCACTCATGAGGGCTTTTCGACCAGTCGTGGGTCAGTCGCCCGGCCAGCCATCCCAACCCGCTAGAATCGAGACGTGACCGCATCGAATGCCGCCGACGTGCTGAACCTCGTGGGCTTTGCCACGGGCACGGCGTTATACGCGATGCTGCTGATGCTGGTGCTGCGTCGTCGCCAGCCCTCAGACTCCGCTCGTCTTGACCGGTTGCCCCTGGCGACCGCGCTGCTGGGGCTGCTCTGGAATCTCGGTGCGCTGGCCGCGTATGGCCTGCCCCGGCTCGGGCTGCTCTCGGACAGCGTTCCGCTCTCGGCACTGTCGTTCCCCGCCCTCGGGTTCCTCGCAGCCGTCGTCGTTCATTCAGTCGCACGCGACCTCGGTGGCGGCCGGTATGTGGTGGGTCTGGCGTATGCCATGGCGGGCATCGCCGCCGTCCTCCACAGCGCGACCATGGTGACCGGCGAGACGGCAGCCTCGACGCTGGCGTTCCAGTTGCTGACCGCCTGTTTCACGCTGCTCATCGTGCCACTGGGCCTGTTGACCCGGGCACAGGCCCACATGCGGCGCGCGTTCTGGGTGCTGGCGCTGGTGCTGTTCGCCGTGTCGGCCACACACCTCGGCAGCTTTCACACCCAGCAGGACAGCTGGTGGATGCAGCTGCTCGGACATCACGCGGCCATTCCGCTGGCGTTCGCGATTCTGTATCAGAACTATCGCTTTGCCCTCGGCGATCTCTTTCTCAAGCGCGCCCTCACGCTGCTGACGGTCGTCACACTCGCGCTGGTCAGCTACTGGGCCGTGACGCGTCTGCCGGACGGCCCGGCCGCGCAGGGCGTGATGCTGGGTCTGTGGGTGGCGACGGCCCTGCTGACGCCGTGGCTGCGGCAGCAGGTGACGGTCTTCGTCGATCGCGTGCTGCTCGGGCGCATCGACTACGGCGTGCTCCGGGCGACACTCGCGCAGGCCGTGGCCGATCAGACATCGGTGGCAGGCGTGATGGACACGGTGACCGAAGCCCTGACGCGCGCACTCAATGCGCGGCGCGTGACATGGACCGACGCCCCTGCGGACGCGCACGTCCATGAGGCACAGGTGGTGGTACCGACCACCGATCCGCCCGTCATCGTCGTCAGGCCCGGTGAGCTGACCGGCGGGCGGCAGCTGCTGTCTGATGATGCCGCACTCATCGACGCGGTGGTGGGCATTGCGGCGCGGCGCATCGACGCCATCCGCCTGACACTCGAGCGCTATGAGGTGCAGCTGCGCGAGGAAGAGATGCACAAGCTGGCGGCCGAGGCCGAGCTGCGCGCCCTGCGGGCGCAGATCAACCCGCACTTTCTCTTCAACGCCCTGACGACCATCGGCTACCTGATTGAGGCGGCGCCGACGCGCGCGCTGCGCACGCTGCTGCGGCTGACCGGGCTGCTGCGTGCCGTGCTGCGACCCGACGGCGAGTTCACGACGCTCGGCCGTGAGCTCGAGCTGGTCGAGCATTACCTCGAGATCGAACACGAACGCTTCGAGGAACGGCTGCGGGTCAGTATCGACGTGCCCGCCGACCTGCGCACAGTGCCGTTGCCGGCACTGGTGCTGCAGCCGCTCGTGGAAAACGCCATTAAACACGGCGTCGCGCCCAGCGTGCAGGGCGGGGATGTGATCATCACGGCCAGGCGCGTGTCCGAGCCGGCGCCAGTGCTGCACCTCGTCGTCCGCAATACCGGTCGCCCGCTGGGTACTGACATCATGCGTGGCGAGGGACACCTCGGCCTGGCCAATGTCGAGCGCCGCCTCGCGGGCCTGTATGGCGGCGGCGCGACGCTGTCGCTGACCTCGGACGAGGCGCACGCCACCGTGGCCGAGATTTGCCTGCCGCTGGCACTGCCGGCGGCCTCACCACAGCACCCCGATGAGCGAGCCGCTGCGTATCGTACTGGCCGATGACGAGCGCCCGGCGCGGCGATTCCTCAGGAACCTGCTCGAGTGTTTTCCTGATGTGTCGGTCGTCGGAGAGGCCGCCAACGGCCATGAGGCGCTGGCGCTCATCGAGCAGGCCTCGCCGCACCTGGTGCTGCTCGACCTGCACATGCCCGAGCTCGGCGGCCTCGATACCGCGCGGCTGGTGTCGCACGAGGCACCACCCCTCATCGCTTTTGTCACGGCCCACGACGAATTTGCGGTCGACGCGTTTGAATTGAATGCGGTCGACTATCTGCTCAAGCCGGTCGATCGCGAGCGCCTGGCCGACACGCTGCAGCGCGCCCGCCAGCGCATGTCCACCACCGAACGTGATCGGCGTGTGGTGGCGGCGGTCACGGCGATGGACCTGGCCGCACGGCGTCCCTACCTCGAGCGGCTGCCGGTGCGGCGGCGCGATGAAGTGGTGATTCTGCCGGTGCGGCAGATTGCCTCGATTGTCGCCGAAGCCGAGCTGATGCACATCACCACGGTGAGTGCCGAGCGCTTCACCATCAGCCATCGGCTGCATCTGCTCGAGGCGCGCCTCGATCCGCGGCGGTTTGTGCGGCTGAGCCGCAGCGCACTGGCGGCCCTCGATCAGATTCAGCGCGTCAGCGCGATGCCCGGCGGCACGTACCAGGTGACGCTCGCCAACGGCCAGACGCTGCAGGTGAGCCGCATCCAGTCGCGCCGCCTGCGCGAGACGCTGCTGACGCTCTGACCCCGCCGTGCTTTAATGCACGGATGCGACCGGCTTCCCGACTCTTCTGGCCCCTCTCCCTGATGCTCGCCGTCGGCGCCCTGCTGCCCCTCGGCGCTCAGGGCGATCTCAAGACGCGGGCCCTGGCCCTGCACCGCGAAGCACCGCTCGTGGACGGCCACAACGACTATCCGTGGGCGCTGCGCGAGATTGATCGCGGCGGCGATTTTTCCAGGGCCGACATTACCGGATCAGTGCCGCGGCTCATGACCGACATTCCGCGTCTCAGGGCGGGCGGCATGGGCGCACAGTTCTGGTCAGTCTACGTGCCCTCGACCATGCAGGCCACCGAGGCCGTGCGGGCGACGCTCGAGCAGATCGACATCGTGCACCGCATGATGGCGCGCTGGCCCGACACATTTCAGCTGGCGCTGACGGCCGAGTCGGCCGAGCAGGCATTCAAGGCAGGACGTATCGGCTCGATGATGGGCATGGAAGGCGGGCACTCGATCGACAACTCGCTCGGCACGCTGCGGCAGATGTACGCGGCCGGCGCGCGCTACATGACGCTGACGCACTCGGACAATGTGCCGTGGGCCGATGCAGCCACCGCCGAGCCGAAGCTGGGCGGACTTTCGGCATTCGGCGAGGAAGTCGTGCGCGAGATGAACCGGCTCGGCATGCTGGTCGACCTCAGCCACGTGTCGCCCGACACCATGAAGGATGCGATCGCCGTCAGCGAAGCGCCCGTCATTTTTTCGCATTCCACGGCCCGGGCCCTCTGCAACGTGCCCCGCGCCGTACCGGACGATGTGCTGGCGCTGCTGCCGAAGAACGGCGGCGTGCTGATGGTGACCTTCGTGCCCGGTTTCATCTCCCAGAAGGTGGCTGACTGGAACCTGCTCTACTCGGCCCAGCAGCAGCTGATGCGTGCGCAGTTTCCCAGTAACAGCGCGTATGTCTCTGCCGGACTCGAGCGGTGGCGCAGCGAGCATCCCGAGCCGAGAGCCACGCTGTCAGAGGTGGCCGATCACATCGATCACATCAGGAAGGTGGCCGGCATCGACCACATCGGCCTCGGTGGCGACTTTGACGGCATCACCAGCGTCGTGCAGGGGCTCGAGGACGTGGCGACCTATCCGGCGCTCACCGCCGAACTGCTGCGGCGTGGCTACAGCGAGACAGACGTGAAAAAGATTCTCGGGGGCAATGTGCTGCGGGCCTGGCGTCAGGCCGAGCAGGTCGCGACGCGCCTGCGCGCCTCGCGGGGGCCCTCGACGCGCACCATCGAGCAGATGGACGGCCGCCGCTGACGGCCGTCCTCCCTCGCACCCGCATCAGCGCCGGATGGCGCTGATGACGCGCTGCACGAACTCGGCTTCGTTGCCGCGATGCCAGCGCCACACGACCACCAGGTCGTGCTCGGGTGAAATCGTAATCGTGTTGCTGCCGGCCCCGCGCGCGCCGTATGCGGTGGTCGGCAACCCCGGATAGTTCTTCCCCTGCGTATTGAGCCACCAGAGATAGCCGTAGTCGGGCCCGTGAGCGCTGGGGGCCGTGGCCGCCTTCACAAATGCCTCGGGCAGCAGCTCGCGAGTGCCCCAGCGGCCGCCGCGCAGCCACAGGTAGCCGAAGCGCGCCATGTCCCACGAGTGAATCCAGACGCCACCGCCCCAGCGCGTGCCGCCGCTGACTGACGGCATGCGGCGTCCGTCGATGGTCACGTAGCTGTTGTGGTACGGCACCCACTTCCAGTCGGTCGACGCGCCGATGGGCGTCATGATCTCGTCGCGGAAGACCTCGGGCACCGGCTTGCGGAACACGCGCAGCAGCGAGAGGCCGAGGCGGTTGATGCGCACGTCGTTGTATTCGTAGAACGTGCCCGGGCGCTGCAGCTCGCGCGGCTTCCGCTCGCCTTCGCCAAACGCCTCGCGCCCGACAAAGTCGTGCTTCTTGCCGAACAGCTCGCCTTCCCACTCGGTCTCCTGCTGCAGGTGCATCTTCCAGGTGACCTCGCTGTTGCGCGGCGAGTCATAGCCGCCGTCCTTCACCGTGGTCCCGACGCGGTCATCCACCGCGAGGCGGCCGTCGCGCACGCCGAGGGCCGCGACCGTCGCCATCATGCTCTTGGCGACCGAGTAGGTCGGGTCGACGGCCGTGGTTTCACCGAACTCGGCCACCACATAGCCCTTGTAGATGACCACGCCGTTGGTGGCCGCGCGACGGGTGGGCACCGAGCCCAGCAGCGAGCCGAAGATGCGTTCCTGATCCGAGAAGTCGAACTCGCGCGTCGACTCGCGGCTCTGCGCGAACGCCACGGCCTCGGCCAGCCGGGCCGGGTCCATGCCGAGCTCGGCCGGCGGCCTGCGGGCCCAGTCACCTTTGGGTGGAAAGTACGTATCACCCTGGGCCGTGAGGGCAGCCGGCTGCAGGGCCAGCACCGCTGCCGCAAGCGCGGCCAGCACCGACAGACGAAGCAGTCGCAGTGTCATGGTGAGTGTGTCCTCTCGTGTGGTGTCAGTAACCCGGCCCCAGCAGCACGGCGTTCATGAACAGCAGCATGGTGCCCTCGCTGAATGCCCGATACGTGGCTTCTTCGGCAAAGCCGATGATATGCCCCTGGCCCAGCGGCTGATGCATGAGAAACGCCTTCTCGACCAGCAGGCCCTGATTTTCCGGCCAGATGAGCCCGGAGGCAATCAGCCTTTCGCGCGTGGCGTAGACCCCGACGTTACGGCCGCTGTCGAGCTTGAGCGGGGCGAACACGCGGCTGCCCTCGATCATGGCAGCGCCCTCGGCATCGTGGCCGGCCGACAGCCAGTGCTCGGTGTCGATGCGCACGCGTAGCAATGCGCCCGGCTGGGCATCGGGCCTCTCGCGATCGGGCTGGATGGCGGCGTCATAGTTGAACGCGGCCGGATCGGCTGGTTTCGCCGGTGTCTCGCGGCCTTGCCCGGCGGCGGCGACGTTTCCGGGCATGTCGAGATTGCCGTTCTTGAGCAGCGGCTTTGTCGACAGCAGCCCTACGCTCTCGGACGTGGCCCAGCGGGTGGCCTCGGCCAGCGTGATGAGCGTGCCGCCGCTGCGCACCCATTCGCGGATGCGCGCCAGCACCGCCTCGCCAATCGCACCGGAATAGTTGCCTGACGGCAGCACCAGCACGTCGACGTCGCTCCACACCACGCGGGCCAGGGCGCTGACGCGCACGGCCGTCACACGCTGCCCATAACGGCGTTCGAGCACATAGCGCGTCCAACCCGCTGACAGCGACTGCGTCGGCGCATCCCAGGCCAGCACCACCCGGGGTGCCCGCAGCGCGGCCGTGTCGTTGCCGCCGAGCGAGACACCGCGGTCGATGAACGCCGAGTCGATGGGCACCACGTCGGCCCCGTGCCGGGTGGCCAGGCGCTGCAGCCGATCGTGCAGATCGGCGGGGTTGCCCGCGTGCCTCACAAGCGCTGTGCCGATCGGATAGGTGCGGCCCTGCAGTGTGAAGCTGCCGCCGATGCTCGTCACGCGCAGACCCTCGGCGAGGGCCTCGGCCGTCAGCGCGGCGGTGGCCGATCCCCACGGCAGCAGATACCCCACCTGTCCGCGCGCGAAGGTGCGCGGCGCGGGCGGTGCGTCGTAGGTGTCAAGCACGGGCGTCGTCGCCACGGTGAGGGGCACGGCACTGGTCACCACCTCGACGTCGTACAGCAGCGGCAGGCTCCAGGCTGTGATGTCATAAATCTCATCGGGCAGCCGCCGCGCACGACGCGCCTCCTGTGCCTTCACGAAGGCCTCAGGCAGCGCCACGGTGGTATCGAGCAGGTTCCGCACGAGACGACCTGCCGGCTGGGCATGCGCCACCACATAGGCGCCGGCCGGCACTTCTCTCGTCCCCACCTTCGTCGGCGCCGTGGTCTGCCGCACGGCAATACCCTGCGTGGCCAGATTACGGGCCAGCGCGGCAGCCCTCGATGGATCGTGCCCCGGCAGCAGCACATACTCGCGTGCCTGGCTCTGTTCGCCTTCGGTGATGGCCGTCTGCCGGAACTCGAGGAAGTTGCGCAGCAGCCGCTCGCGATTGCGCGCCGCAGTCCGGGCCGTGACGATGGCGGCGTTGAAGTGGTGCATCACGCCGTCGCGATACGTCATCACCGTGCCGTCGCGACGCGCAAAGGCCAGCGCCCGCGCCGAGGGCTGCTCGTAGGTCATGCCGATGGACCCGTGCGCGGTCGGCCACGAGTCGCCATAGCCCGGATAGAACGCGTCGTAGACGTCGCGGATGTAATACGACCAGCCTCGCTGGTCGAACCGCTCGGCGTTGGCCCGCCCGAACATCTCGAGCGAGGCCAGTTGCGACCGTGTGATGTGCGGATTGATGGGGTCGGCCGGCGGGGGAAAGAAGTAATGGTTGTCGCCCCCCTGCTCGTGCAGGTCGACGGTCACCTGCGGCCAGTACTCGCGCCCCACCCGCACGCGTCCGCGGCTCTCGGGTTGCGTCTGCGCGAACCAGTCGCGGTTCATGTCGAACAGATAGTGGTTCGACCGGCCGCCGGGCCAGGGCTCGTCGTGCTCGGCGTTGTAGGGCACCGGATCGAGGTGGGCAGCGCGCCCCTGCAGGTTCTGGAAGAGGAAGCGCGCGCGGCCGTCGGGGTTCTGCATCGGATCGATGAGCAGCAGCGTCTCGCGCAGGATCAGGTCGACCTCGGCATCGCCGCGCGCAGCCAGCAGGTGATAGGCCTCGAGCAGGGCTGCATCGGCCGACGAGATTTCGTTGCCGTGCACCCCGTGCGCCAGCCACACGACCACCGGGTTCTGCTGCACCAGCCGCTGCTGGTCCGGCGCAGACAGGCCACGAGGGTCGGCCAGTCGCTGCAGGTCGGCTTTCACGGCATCGAGCGCCGCCATGCGGGCCGGCGAGCCCACAATCAGCAGCCACAGCGGACGCCCCTCCCAGCTGCGGGCGTACTCGACCAGCCGCGTGCGGGCCGGGTCGGCCTTCTGCAGGGCCTGCAGGTAGACGCCAATCTGTTCGGGTGTGGTGATCTCGGTGCCGGGGTCGTGCCCCACGATCTGCCGCAGGGTGGGAATCGCCGGATCGTAGGTGGCACCCGGCCAGAAGGGCTCGGGCGCGGGCTGGGCCGCCGCCGGGAGGGCCGACAGCAGTGTCAGGGTGAGCAGCCATGTGCGCATAGCGACTCTGAGCTTACCGGATGTGCGGGGCGCACGCGGGGGCCGGGGTCGGAACGGCGGAGGCGTCGCCACGCCCTCTGGAATCCCGCCCAAATGTCAAGTAGCCTTGACGGATCGTTTTTTTGAGACACAAGACGACTCGATGGTCGCCACGCGGTGGCGCCCACCGATGGACGTTCATGCTACTTGGGGAGGACAACATGACAGTGAGGTTCGTGAAGCGACTCGGGCTCGTCGCCATGCTGCTGGTGGCGCAGCTGGCCTGGGCCCAGCCGGCCCAGATCGGGACGATTGCCGGCACCGTGACCGACGAAAGCGGCGGCGTGCTGCCGGGGGTCACGGTCACCATCAGCGACACCCAGCGCGGCGTCACCCGGTCGGGCGTCACCGACACCAACGGCCGCTACCTCTTCGGCGCGGTGCCCATCGGCATCTACGCCGTGCAGGCGCAGCTGCAGGGCTTCGAGACCGTCCAGCGCACCGACAACCTGGTGGAGACCGAAAAGACCACCTCGGTTGACTTCGCGCTCAAGGTCGGCGCGCTCACCGACACCGTCCAGGTCGTCGGCGAAGTGCCCATCGTCGACATGACGAACGTCGCCAACAACTCCCGCATCCGCAATGACCAGTTCGAAAAGCTGCCCATCGGCCGCAGCTACCAGTCGCTGATCGGCACGGTGCCCGGCGTGGTGGGTACGGGCAACGTCAATGCCCTGGGCGCACTGTCGAGCCAGAACCAGTTCCTCATCGACAGCGTCGACACCACCGACCCGACCACCGGCACATTCGGCACCAACCTCAACTTCGAGGCCATCCAGGAAGTGTCGGTCTCGACCTCGGGCGCATCGGCCGAATACGGTCGCGCCCAGGGTGCCATCGTCAATGTCGTGACCAAGTCGGGCACGAACCGATTTGAAGGGTCGGCCAAGTACATCATCGTCAACGACCAGTGGAACAAGCAGAACACCACCAAGAACCAGGTGAGCGGTGCCTCGCTTGAACGCATCAAGTTCGACCAGGTGAACCCGGTCTACGCCCCGACCCTTGGGGGCCCCATCTGGAAGAACCATGCCTGGTTCTTCGGTGCCTTCGAGCGGCAGGAGAACACCACGCCGCGTCGTCAGACCGTCGGCCTCATCCCCGAGGACTATCAGCAGACCACGGAGGCCGGCTTCCTCAACGTCCGTGCCACCGTGCAGTTGAACTCGGCCAATAACGTGTGGGTCAAGTACTATCGCGCCCCGACCAACGGCTTCATCATCGACTACTGGGGCGCCGCTGGTGAGCGGACAGCGCTCACACGCCAGAATCAGGGTGCCGCCAACTGGGCCGCGCAGTGGAGTGGCGTCATCCGCAACAACTGGACGATGGAGGCGGCTGCGGCCACCTACGAATCACGGATTGACGTCTTGCCCTTCGAGACCGGCCGGTTGTTCAGTGGTTCGCCGATTTTCAGCCTCGGCGACAATCGCTACTACAACGGGGCCACCTTCGACGGCTTCGTCTCGCGTCCCCGCCAGCAGGCCAACGCCGCCAGCACCTGGTTCTTCTCGCGCGGCCAGAGCAGCCACAACATCAAGCTCGGCGTCGACTTCCAGATGGTGGAGTCGGGTGCGCGGTTTGACTATCCCAACAAGCAGCTGTATCTCGTCGACGCCTTCAATCAGGCGACCGGCGCGATTGTGCCCTTCGCTCGCCGCGACTATGAGTCAGGTGACTCGACATCGACCGGACGCAATCTTGCCGTGTTCCTCCGCGATAAGTTTCAGGTGAACTCGCGCTTCTTCATCGAGGCCGGGCTGCGCTACGAAGCCCAGTCGGGCAAGAGCGACGTCGGTGCCATCACGGTGAATGCCCAGACCATCTCTCCCCGCCTGGCCAGCAGCTACGCGCTGACCGAGGACGGCCGCACCGTGGCACAGGCCAGCTATGGCCGCTACTACGTCGGCGTGGTGCAGAGCTTCTCTGACGGCTTCGCGGCCATTCCGCAGCAGACCAACTACAAGAACTATCTGTGGGACGGCTCGAACTATGTGTTTGCCAACGAGGTGCGTCTCGGCGCCTCCTCGTTCCTGCCCAACCCCGACCTGCGACCGTTTCACATGGACGAGTACATGCTCGGCGTGCAGCGTCAGTTCGGCCGGACCCTGGCGGTCGGTGCCCGATTCATCTCGCGTGACTGGGCCAACCTGATCGACGACATCCGGACGTTCAACCCCGACCGCAGCATCAAGCGGACCGTGCTCAACTACGAGCCTGCAGAGCGCTCGTATCGCGGCATCCAGTTCACCTTCGAGCGTCGCTTCGCGAATAACTGGAGTGCGACGGCCAACTACACCTACTCGCGCACGCGGGGGAATCACTTCGGCACCACGTTCACCTCGCTGGGTGACTACCTGGATGCCGACTGCCGGACCACGGTTGACACGACGATTGGCAATGGCGGCGTGATTCCGTGTGCCACGGTTCAGAACGGCGCCAACAAGTTCGGCCGCCCCGCCTATGACCGGCCGCACAACCTCAAATTCCAGGGCGCGTATGTGAAGCCGCTCGGCCCGCTCAATCTGGTGCTGGGCGGTGTCACGGACATCATCTCCAAGGCCCGCTTCGAGAAGAGCCGCGCCGTCAATGTGCTGTTCCCCGGGACCACGACCAACGCCGGCCCCACCGCGACCTATTTCTACGAACCGCTCGGTACGGATGTGTTCGACGGTCTGCTCATAACCGCTGACCTGTCGGGCGAGCTGACCTGGCGCATTGCCCGCACATACCAGGCCGGCATCAAGGCCGAGGTGTTCAACGTGACCAACACCGAAACCCAAGTGGGCACGAGCAACACGGCGTGGTGCGGAACGACGGCCAACGCCACCTGCTCAACGGCAGTGGCCAACTACGGTAAGGCCACGGCGCGTGGGCAGTTCGTGCAGCCCACCAGCGTCCGGTTCTCGTTCATCGTCCGCTTCTGATGCGCAGGTGCGATCCCGGCCCCTCCGACGGAGGGGTCGGGGCCGCTCCCCCTTCCATCCTCCCCCGTCCAGCCTGACAGACCACCGCACGACTCAGCCGCCAGCGCGGTCAGGCGTGCGCACGCACGTCCCTCGATGCGCCGCAGCTGGCCCTGTGTGGTGACGCCACACCCTTGCCGGTCGGCATGGCCGGCCTGGTACCCCCCTTACGCCCCGCCGCTGAACCAGTCGCCCCTCACTGGCGGCCGCGCAGGGTCGCGTCGTGCTGCCGGCCCAGCTGCCACCCGCACACCGCCCACACCAGGGCAATACCGGCCCCGACCAGCGCAGGCGCCGACGGCGACGACACCACCGCGTCGAGCGCCGTCTTGAACTGCGCGCCCACATAGTCGGCCGCACGGTAGACCGGCACGTCGATGAAGCTCTTGGCCTTGTACTTGGTCTCGGTGTCCATCGTGCTCCACAGCATTTCGCGCCCGGGACGGATGAACGCATATTCGCCGTAGCGCCGCATCACCAGCGACACCGCAATCACCGCGAACACGTGCGACCCGGCCAGCATCAGAAATGCGCCGATCATCAGCACCGGCACAAACGTCAGCAGCGTCCCCACACCGAAGCGCGCCGCGATGGCCCCCGTCAGGAACAGCTGCGACACAATCGTCAGCGACTGCACCACAAAGTCGATCGTCGCAAACACCTCGGTACGCCGCGTCGTGTCGGGAAACGTGTCGCTCACAATCTGCAGCTGCTCGAAATACAGGAAGGTGTTGACCGCCGACAGCAGCATCACGAACACCGCAATGCCCAGCAGGTACGGCGACCGCAGCACGATGGGAATGCCCGCGAACGGATTGCCGCCGAGCGCCGCATCCGGCGCCTGTGTCGCCGCCGCCGTCGATGCCGCCGCCGCCCTGATGCCGTCGCGGTCGCGCGTCCAGATGCGAATCAGCACCATCTGGCACGCAATGGCCCCGACAAATCCGGCCGTCCCCAGATACAGCACGCCGGCATTGCCCAGCGCATTCACCACCAGCCGGGTCGTCAGCGGCCCTACCAGCGCCCCGAGCGTGCCACCGGCCGCGATGAATCCGAACAGCCGCGTCGCCTGATCGCTCGAGAACATCTCGAGCAGGAAGCTCCAGAACACCGACACCAGCATCAGGTTGAGCACGCTGATCCACACGTAGAAGAACGCCCCCACCCCCACACTCGCCGAGTCGGTCTGCAGCACCGAGCCAATCGCTGCCAGGATGATCGCCACCGAGCCGTACACACCTGGCAGCAGCCGGCTGCGCCGCACCCGCGCCACCAGCCAGCCGAACACCGGCACAATGAGCATCGAGAACAGCGCCGTGTAGAGCCACAGATCGGCCACGCGCTCGCGTCCCAGAATCGTCGCCACGGTCTCGCGCACCGGGCGCACCGCGAAATAGCTGCCCAGCACGAAGAAGAACAGCAGGAACGAGGCCAGCACCGCCGGCAGTTCGCGGGGTTCGATGCGGGCGACGCGAGAGAGTGCACGATGGAGCAGAGTCGGCATGGCCAGTGGCCGCCATTATCCGCGAGTCGCTCCGTGAAGGGTGTAAAGTTTCCCGCAGGCGCCCGCGTCCGCCGCTGCCGCAGCTGTGCGATCATGCGCCCATGCGCGCAATCTGGGCCCTCGTCCTCACGGCAGCGATCGTTTTCGTCCTCGTGACACAGCGACCCGCCGATACGCCGGCAGTCACCGCAGACACCACCGCGGCAGCCTTCGCCCTGGCACCCGCACCGGCGTTTCCCGTCAGGGATCGGCGCGACCGCATGGCCACTGCGTTCGCCGCCATCGACCGGCGCATGGCCGACTATGCCACCACCGAACACATCCCCGGTCTCATCTGGGGCATCGTCATTGATGAAGGGCTCGCGCATGTCGGCGTGTCGGGCCTGAGCGATGTCGAACGGAAGGCGCCAGTCACTCCGGAATCGATCTTCCGTATCGCGTCGATGACCAAGAGCTTCACGGCCATGGCTATCCTGAAGCTCAGAGACGAGGAACGGCTGTCGCTCGACGACCCGGTCGAGCGGTATGTGCCCGAGCTGCGGCAGTGGCGCGGCCCGACCGACGATGCGCCGCGCATCACGCTGCGGCATCTGCTGTCGCACTCAGCGGGGTTTCCCGAGGACAACCCATGGGGCGATCAGCAGCTGGCCGTCACCGAAGACGAGTTCACGGCCATGCTCGCGCGCGGCATGTCGTTCTCGACCGCCCCGGGCACCGCCTACGAATATTCCAACTATGGCTTCGCTATCCTGGGGCGCGTCATTTCGCGCGTCGCCGGTGTGCCTTACCGTCAGTACATCCAGCGAGAAATTCTCGATCCGCTCGGCATGACAGCCACCACACTCGAGCCCGCCCGGGTGAACGATGCGCTGCGTGCACGCGGCTACCGATGGGAAGATGCGCAGTGGAAAGAGGAGCCTCCGCTGCCGGACGGCGCCTTCGGCGCGATGGGCGGCATGCTCACGTCGATGAGCGACCTGTCGCGCTACGTTGCCACACTGCTCTCGGCCTGGCCGGCACGCAGCGGCACCGACACCGGTCCTGTGCGCCGCGCGTCGCTGCGCGAAATGCAGCAGGTGGCACGCACACGACCGGCATCCGTCAGCCGGGCGCCGGGGACCGGAGCCCTGCAGCTGTTCAGTGGCGGGTACGGCTACGGCCTGCGCATTTCGCAGACCTGTGACTTCGGTCACGTGGTGGCACACGGCGGCGGCCTGCCGGGCTTCGGCTCGGTGATGCAGTGGCTCCCCGACTCCGGCGTCGGCATCATTGTCTTTGGCAACCGCACCTATGCGGGGTTTGGTGGTGTCGCCAACGAGGCACTTGCGGCCCTGGCCTCGACGGGTGGGCTGGTGCCGCGGCAGTTCGCGCCGTCACCGGCCCTGCAGCACGCCCGCAGCGAAGTGCTGGCGTTGCTGGAAGGGTGGCGTGATGACCGGGCGCAGGCACTGGCTGCCGTCAATCTGTTCCGTGACCGCGCGATCGAGCGGCGTCGCGCCGAGTTTGTCGCCCTGCACGACGCCGTCGGGTCGTGTCGCGATACGGGTGCATACCTGCCCCTCGAAAATCCGCTGCGCGGGGTGTGGACGCTCGAGTGCCAGCGCGGTACCGTACGCGCCGAGGTGACGCTGGCGCCTACCGTGCCGCCGCTCGTGCAGCATCTCGAGGTGGCGCAGGTGCCCCCCGGATCGGTGCAGCCAGCGCCGACGTGTGCGGCCCCGACGCTCCCGTAAGGCCCCATGACGCCCCCGCGGTGGTGACCGCAACCTGCGCCGATGCGCGGGTTGCAGCGTCGAGGGCCGTAGTCCCGGGACGACCCGGGCCTCGGGGACGCACCGGGCCAAGACACGCAGCCGACGGCCAGAGCATAATGCGCAGCGGAGCCTTCCCATGCGCATCAGACTGCCACTGATCGTTCTCCTTGTCCTGACGTTCGTTGCGCCCCCGTCCGCGCAGGTCCCACAAGCACCCGCGGCGACCGCCCAGGAGCGCGTCGATGCCGACGTGCTCTGGAAGATTCGCCGCGAAGCCACCGACCGCTCGCAGCTGATGCAGACGCTGCAGGTGCTCACCGATGTCTATGGCCCGCGGCTCACTGGCTCTCCGCAGCTGAAAGCCGCGATGGAGTGGGTCGTCACACAGACCACCGGCTGGGGCCTGAAGAATGCCCACCTCGAGCCGTGGGACTTCGGTCATCCCGGCTGGACCAACGAACGCCTGTCGATTCACATCGTCTCGCCGGTGAAGGATGCGCTGGTGGCCGAGGCCCTGGCGTGGACGCCGGGCACCGCCGGCCCGGTGACCGCTGACACGATGATGCTCGAGCTGCCGACGCGCCCGACGCAGGCCCAGCTCACGCAGTTCTTCGACGCGCAGCGCGCCCGCGTGAAGGGGCGCATCGTGCTCGTCGGCGCCCCGCAGAAGGTGGACGTCACCATCGTGCCGCCAGCCAAGCGCCGCGAGGATGCCGAGGTGCGCGCACAGTTCGAGCGCGACACGCCGGCAGGCGGTGGTCCGCCGCAGATGCCCGCGGCCCCGAACGGGGACGTGGTGCCGCCGGCTCGCGTGGCCGAGCAGCTCGATGCCTTCCTCGTCAGTGCCGGTGCGGTGGCACGCATCAATGACGCCGGTCGCGACCACGGACAGATTCGCGCCTTCAACAACCGCACGTTCGACATCAACAAGGCCGTGCCGACGGTGGTGATGCGCAACGAAGACTATGGCCGCGTGTGGCGCCTCATGGCGACCGGCCGCACCGTCCAGCTCGACATGCACATCGTCAATCAGATGCACCCCGAGGGACGCACGCAGCACAACGTGGTGGCCGAGATTCCCGGCACCGACAAGGCGGCCGAGGTGGTCATGCTGGGCGGGCACCTCGATGCGTGGCACTCGGCGACCGGCGCCACCGACAACGCGGTCGGCTCGGCCACGATGCTCGAGGCCATCCGCATCCTGCAGGCCATCGGCGTGAAGCCCCGCCGCACCATCCGCGTCGCCCTGTGGGGCGGCGAAGAGCAGGGCCTGCTCGGCTCGCAGGCCTATGTGAAGCAGCACTTCGGCACGGCGGAAAATCCGAAGCCCGAGTTCGCCGGCTTTGCCGGCTACTTCAATATCGACTCGGGCACGGGCCGGGCGCGGGGGATGACGGTGTTCGGCCCGTCCGACGCCGCACGCATCCTGCGCGAGGCCACGGCGCCGTTTGCCGACAACGGGTTCCTCGGGGCCAATGCCACGAGCAGCCGCCGGCGTGGCGGTTCCGACCACACCTCGTTCAACGCAGCCGGTCTGCCCGGCATCGGCGTCAGCCAGGACCCCATCGAATACGGCACGCACACATGGCACACGAACCTCGACACCTACGAACGGGTCATCGAGGACGATGCGAAGCAGAGCGCGATGGTGATTGCGGCGGCGGTGTATCAGCTCGCGATGCGCGACCAGCTGCTGCCGCGCCTCGAGGGTGCAGCACTGCCCAAGCTGCCCACGCAGTAACGGAACCGCAGGGGGCGGGTCGTCGCAGACCCGCCCCGGTCACCTTCCGGTCAGGCCACACGCGGCCTGACACCGACCGCACGCACTTACCGCTGATAGAGGCGTGGCGTCGTGAATGTCGAAATCGAGTGCGTATCGTCGAACGCGATGGCGGCCTTGTAGAACTCTTCCATCACATCGGGCACCCACAGCCCGAGCTCGGTGTCGCGGCGGAACGTCACAAACACATTGGCCCTGACGATGGGGTCGGCGGCGGTCATGGCGGTCTTGACGACGACGCCAGTGCTTGACTCGATCCAGATGTGACCGGTAAGGGCGAGATCCTTGCCACGCGAGGTCTTGATGAGTGTGGGCCGGGCCTTTTCGATGTAGGCCAGCCGTTCGACCGCGCGCCCGGCGATGACTTCGTCGCCGGCGGCCTTGAACTCGAAGCGCTCGCGCACCTGCGGGTGCAGCAGCATCATGCCGAACATGGGAATGTTGATGGAGCGCTGCACATTCCCCACGTCGTAGCGGTGGCTTTCCTGGTGAACCGCCGTCGCTTCGTCAAACGCCTCGGCGCTGCCCGTCTTCAACAGGCGCACCAGCCGATCGTCGCGATCGCGCAGTTCCGTGCCGTTCACCCAGTGCAGGTCGCGATAGGGTACCCAGCCGCGGCCCGCACCGGCCTGGACGAGCACGTAATCACTGCGGGTCACAGTGCGTCGCTGCGTCCCGCCGGGGATCATGCCGCCACCGGGGTTGGCGCGTGTGAGACTCGAGCCGGTGTGCACGGGTCGCTCGAGCCACTGGACGTTTTCCTCATCGAGCGCCAGGGCCCAGTACTCCTGCTCGTACTCGACGACATATCGCGACGCCAGATCGACAAGGTCGCGTACGGCGCGGTTCTGCCGTGCGTGCAGCACGGGCACGCAGGCGGCGAACACCAGCAGGACGACGACACCTGACCGCACACGACGAAGCACGGGCGCATGATACACCCGCGGGTGCACGGGTCCCTCCTCGGGTCTGCGGGCCCCCCGGGTCTGCAGGCCGGAACGATAAGATGGAAGGCTCGTGCTGCGCAATCAACTCGTTCCCACGCTGAGGCTGGCTGTGCCGGTCATCCTCGCCGAACTTGGCTGGATGGGCATGGGGCTGGTCGACACGCTCATGGTCGCGCCGCTCGGGCCGGCGGCTATCGCCGCCACGGCCGTCGGCAATTCACTGCATCTCGGGTTTGCCATCTTCGGCATGGGGCTGCTGCTCGGCCTCGATACGCTCGTGGCCCAGGCCTACGGCGCAGGCGAGCGGGCCCTCTGCCGGCGATGGCTGACCACCGGCCTGCGCCTGGCGCTGGTCACGACCGTCCCGATGATGGTGCTGCTCGGGGGACTGTGGTGGCTGTCGCCCTCGATGGGATTCCACCCCGAGACGCAGCCGCTGCTGCAGGGCTACCTGGGCATCCTCATCCTGAGCACGCCCGCCCTGCTCGTCTATGCGGCCCTGCGCCGGTATCTGCAGAGCACGAGCCATGTCACGGTGGTCATGGTCACGCTGGTGACGGCCAATCTCGTGAACTTCGTCGCCAACTGGGCCTTCATCAACGGTCACCTGGGCCTGCCGGCCCTCGGGGTCACCGGCGCGGCGTGGGCCACGCTCACCGCCCGCATGTATATGGTCGCCGTGCTGGCGCTCACGGTGTGGCTCAGTGACCGGCAGGTGCCGGCAGCCACCGCCACCACACCCCCGGCCCCGATGCACCGTCTGCTGTCGCTGGGGCTGCCGGCGGCATCGACGGTCACGGCCGAGGTGGGCATCTTCTCGCTGCTGACCGCGCTGGCCGGGCAACTGGCCCCGGTCTCAACCGCCGCGCATCAGATTGCGCTGAATATGGCGGCGATGGTCTTCATGGTGCATCTCGGTCTGGCCTCGGCCGGTGCGATCCGCGTCGGCCACGCCATCGGGGCACGCAACTTTACCGACGCACGGCACGCCGGGTGGACGGTCATCGTCATGAGCGTGAGCCTGTCGATCGTCACAGGCGCGGTCTTCCTGCGGTATCCCGAGGTGCTCATCGGGGTGTATACGACCGAGGCCGGCGTCGTGCAGCTGGCCTCGCAACTGCTGGCCATTGCGGCGCTCTTCCAGATCTTCGACGGCCTGCAGGGGGTCACGACCGGCACGTTGCGCGGGCTGGGCGATACCCGCACGGCGATGGTCTCGAATCTCACGGCGTTCTGGCTCATCGGCGCGCCGGTAAGCTACGGCCTGTGCTTCGGCCTCGGCTGGGGCGCACCCGGCCTCTGGTGGGGCCTGCTGCTCGGCCTCGTCCTCACCAGTATCGTGCTGCTGTCGGTGTGGACGCGCACCGTGCGTCAGCGCACCCTCAGCGGCGACTGACGCACCGGCCGGTCAGCGCTGACCGGCCACCAGCGCCCGCACGTCATGCAGCACGCCGCCCCGCATCACCTGCCGGACGCGCCGCAACTGCCTGATGTCCTCGAGCGGATTGCCGTCGACCACGATCAGATCAGCCAGCTTGCCCGCTTCGATCGTCCCGAGGTCGGCACTGATGCCGAGCGCTTCGGCCGGTACCGCCGTCGCCGTGCGGATGACCTCGGCCGGCGTGAGACCGCCGCGCACATAGTGCTCGAGCTCGAGCAGCAGCGAGATGCCATAGGGATTGATCGGCGAGTCGGTGCCGGCGATGACGCGTCCACCACCGCGGACCAGCGCGTGCACCAGCTGCTCCTGCGGCACCACCAGCGCTTCGCGCGCGGCCAAATCGGCCGGAGGCGCGCCTGTCTGTCTGAGCGCGCGTGATGCGGCCAGCGAGTCGGGCGCGAGGCGCTGCAGGCGTTCATCCTCGAGCCATGCACCGTCACGCAGTGTCAGCACCTGATGCCCGCCCTGAATGCCGATGGTCGGCGTCAGTGTCATACCCGACGCCGTCAGCAGCTCGATCACATCGCGATAGCTGCGCCGCGTTTCGCTCATCTTCGGATTGAAGCCGCGCCGGCTGGTGCCCCGCACATGCTCGACACCGTCGGCACCGAAGGCCACCGCCGGATACAGCTCATGCGATGTCACCGGCATGCCGGCCCGATGGGCGGCCGCAATAACCCGACGCTGCAGCAGGTCAGGCAGCCGCACGTACGACTTGATGAGGTCGAAGCCCAGCGTCTGCGCACGAGCGACATAGGCGTCGATATCCGCGCCGCCGTCGAGGGCCACGCCACCCGAGTAGTAGATGCGCGTGCCGTCGATGGGCTCGCCCGTCAGCAGCAGCCTCGGCCCCAGTCGGCGACCCGACGCGATCGCTTCGCGATCTTCCAGGGCCTCGAAGGCATTGGCCGCCGGATTCCTGACCGTGGTGATGCCGAACGACAGCCACAGGCGGCCCAGGGCTTCCCCGGCATCCTTCCGCAGGTGCGTGTGACTCTCGATGAGGCCCGGCAGCACCGTGCCTGCGCCGGCGTCCACGACCCGTCCCTCGTGGCCCCCGTCCCGATGCGGCCGCACGTCGCGGATGCGATCGCCGTCGATCACCACGTCCACGTCTGTGCGCAGCGTCGTGTCGCGCGCATCGAACAGGCGCGCCGCATGAATCGTCGTCACACCGGTGGTGCGCGGAGCGGTCACCGTCAGGGCAGGACGAATGGTGTGCACGTCGCCCGACACGGTGTCGACCACCTTGAGCGCGTCGGCGGTCTGATACAGCACATGGCGCGAATCGCCGGCCCACGACGGCGAACTCGCGAGATCGGCCGTGACCCGACGCACCGACCCGAGCGGCGCCCCGTCGCGCCCCACCGGGAAGATGCTGACACTGCCGTCGACAATCGCCACCATCTCCCGGCCGTCAGGTGACCACACCGGTCCGAGGTTCTGCCGCATGCCGATCGACGTGTGCGGCAGCGGATCGATCCAGCGATCGGGACTGAAGGCATCACGGCCGTCGACCGAGGGCGAGGGCTCGACCTGCACCCACAGCACCTGATTCGTGCCTTCACGGAACCGTGTCGAATAGGTGCGCAGGGCCGACATCACCACGGCGCGCCCGTCGGGCGACCAGCTCGGCTTGCCCGGTTCATTCAGGCGGCCGTGAGCCGTGCGGGCCTCGCCACTGGCCACGGTCACGACGCGCAGCTGCGAGTCAGGATCGAGGAAGGCCACGCGGGTGCCGTCGGGCGAGTAGGTGGGCAGCGATCCGGCCTCAGCCAGGCGCCGGTCCTGTCCCGATCGCAGATCGCGAATCCACAGATCCATCTGCCCGCCGCGATCCGACGAAAACACCAGCGACTGGCCATCGGGGGCCCACGCGGGATTCATCTCGACCGCGGCGTCATCCGTCAGGCGCTGCGGCACCGGCTCGGCCTCGGTCAGCGACACCAGCCACAGATCACCGAGCGCCACGAACGCGGCACGCTGCCCGTCGGGCGCCATCACCGGCTGCATCACACCACGCACCGGCTGCGCACGGTCATACTGCGTCACCGAACGACGCGGCACAAAGCCGTCCCTCGCAAACGAGACCTGGGCCGCGAAGGGCACCACGGCGGCAGCCCCTCCAGCACGCGGGCGACGCCTGACCTCTCCACTCGCGGTGTACCAGATCTGCCCGGCCCCGTCCCACGTCGGGCGGAAGGGAAACACATCCTCACCGGCATCTGAGATCGCGCGGCCGTCCACCATGAGCCGGCTCGAGGCGCCCGCGACTGACACATGCGCCATCGACCGCCCGTCAGGTGACCACGACGGCGAGTGCGCCACATCACGGTCGGCCACCACGAGTCGCTCAGCCCCACTGTCGACACGCCGCGCATAGATGCCTCGGCCCTCGCGGTCTGAGACAAACGCGATTTCGCGTCCATCAGGCGACCAGGCCGGCATGCTGTCATTCGCCGGATCGGTCGTCAGTCGCGTGACAGCCCCCGTGGCCAGCGTGAGCATCCAGATGTCATAGTGCCCGCTGCGGTCGGAGGAAAATGCCAGTCGCGTGCCGTCAGGCGACCAGTGCGGCTCGCGATCGTCGAACGGACCGGCGGTGACTTCGGCGAGGCCCGATCCGTCGGCGTTCATCACCCACAGATGCCATGTGTCCTTCAGGTACGCCTGGAAGGCGACGCGCCGGCCATCAGATGACCATGCCGGGGCGTGCGCGTCGTACCCGTCGGGCAACAACCGTCTCGCTTCGCCGCCCCCGGCATCGACGGACCACAGCACGCCGAGCAGATCGATCATCACCGTGCGGCCATCGGGCGACGGTGCCGCAGCCATCGATGTGCCTTCACGCAGGGTGACCCGCACCTCGCGGCGGGCGTCCTGCGCCAGCAGCAGCCCACTCAGCGCACACAGCATCGCTCCAGCCACCCAGACCATCCGTCGCATCGCCACTCTCCTCACGCGGTCGTGCGCCACACTCACACGCCTGGCACGGGCGGTGCCCCGGCCACGGGCAGAAACAACGGGGCCCCCGGGCCGGTGGGCCAGCCCATCCAGACCCACAGCACCAGCATCAGCATCCACGCCACCAGATTCACCAGCGTGTAGGGCAGCATCATTGCCGTCAGCGTGCCGATGCCGGCCTTCGGCTCGTAACGCTGCAGGAACATGAGCACCAGGGGGAAGTTCGAGGACAGGGGCGTGATGATGTTCGTCAGACTGTCGCCCACGCGATAGGCCGTCTGCGTCAGCTCGGGCGAGTAGCCCAGCAGCATGAACATCGGCACCAGCACCGGCCCGAGCAGCGCCCACTTGGCCGAGGCTGATCCCAGAAACAAATCGATGACACACGTCAGCAGCATCAGGCCCACGAGCAGCGGAATCGGTCCGAGGCCGAGGCCCTTCAGCCAGCCCGCTCCGGCCACAGCCGTCACCACACCGAGGTTCGACCACGCGAACAGCGCCACAAACTGCGCGATGAAGAAGACCACCACAAGGTAACCGCTGACCAGCGCCAACGTGTCCTGCATGGCGGCATACGCATCGGTATCGCGACGCACCGTGCCGACGATGCGTCCGTAGACCAGGCCGGGAATCAGCCCGAACAGGAACAGGAAGAACACAAGGCCGCGCAGGAACACTGAATTGACAAGGCTAGGCGACTTGGCATCGCGCAGCATGCCATCGGCGGGCCAGAGTCCGGCGACGACCATGGCCACAAGCACCAGCGTCACCAGCAGTGCGGCACGAAGACCTCGCCTTTCGAGTGGCGACAGCGGCACGGCCGCATCGGCCACAACGGCCCCCGTGTAGCGCCCGAGCCGTGGCTCGACCAGACGCTCGGTGACCAGCGCCCCGGTCACGGTCACCAGCGGCACTGATGCGGCGAGAAAGAAATAGCTCGCCACCCCGGTCACCGAATAGTCGGGATGAATCAGCCGCGCCGCTTCCTGTGTGATGCCGGCCAGCGTGAAGTCGGTGGGCGACAGCAGCAGATTCGCGGCGAATCCACCCGACACACCGGCGAAGGCGGCGGCCAGCCCGGCCAGCGGATGCCGGCCGGCCGCATGAAACAGCGAGGCACTGAGCGGCAGCAGCAGCACGTAACCCACATCGCCCGCCGTATGCGACATCGCGCCCGCGCACACCACGCCCCACGTCAGCCCCCGGCCGTGCGCGGCCCCGATGATGAGGCGCACGGTGGCCCCCAGCAGCCCGCTGCGCTCGGCCACCGACAGGCCCAGCATGCTGACCAGCAACGGACCCATCGGCCCGAAGCCCGTGAAGTTGGGGACAACGTTGAGAATCAGCCGCTGCAGACCCTCCACCGACAGCAGGTTGACGACCGCCACCGATTTTCCTGTGAGGGGATGTGCCACCGCCACCTGCATCGCCGACAGGACGGCCGACAGCGTCATCACCGCGGCCGACAACAGCACAAACAGCGTGGCCGGATGCGGCAGCGCATTACCGGCACGCTCGACACGTACCAGCATCGAGGCCAGCCAGCCGTCTGCCGCAAACGACCCGCGTGCGTCACTCATGCCTCTGCCTCACGCAGCACCCGGGCCGCCGTCATCACTACTGCGCGGCAGAAGTCAGCCAGCGTCGCCTGCAGCGCCGCAAAGCCGTCGCTGCGGGTGAATCGCGCTTCCTCCATGTAGAGCGCACGATTGAGTTCCACCTGCAGGCTGTGGCGTCCGTCAGCCGGGGCACCGAACGTGGCAACCAGATGCCCGCCCTGATACGGGTCATTCACCTGCGTCCGCAGGCCGGCCTCGCGGAACCACTCGGCGGCCCACTGTGTCAGCGCCGGAGACGCCGTCGTCCCCCGCCGGTCACTGACCACCACATCGGGACGCATCGCCCCGGCATCAACATTCATGGCGTTACCGCGTGATTTCATCGAATGCGCGTTGATATGCACGACATGGCCGTGCTGCCGCACGGCACGCGTTAACGCATCGGCCACCGCCGCGCGATAGGGCCGGTAGTGCCGAACCAGCCGGGCCATCACGGCCTCAGTGCTCAGCGGTTCGGCGTACATCGGCACGCCGGGCAGCGCCAGTCGCCTGATGAGCCCCATCCCGCGGCGCGAGTAGTCGGTCGGCGCCAGCGGGTGCGGCCACGGCGACGCCAGCAGTGCAGGGTCGATGTCATCTTCGCTGCGGTTGGCGTCAATGTAGGCGCGCGGAAACGTCGCCCGCACCAGCGTGCCGCCGGTCGCAGGCGCGCCGGCCCACAGTTCGTCGACAAAGGCGTCCCACGACGTCAGGATTGATTCGCGGGACGCCATCGGCGTGAAGTCGGCAGGCCACTGCATGCCGCTATGCGGTGAATCGACCACGAGCGGCGCCGCCGGCACGGTGGGCGGGATCACGACCACCGGGTCGGCGACGCGCATGTCAGTCACCAGCGGCCGTCCTATTTCGGAATCGGCTTCAGGGCCGGAAACACCGCGCCGGCCCCCACCAGTTCCTTCACCAGCCCAGGCAGCTTGCCCATCGCGGCATTGGCCTGATCGATCACCAGCGGCATCGCCGCCCTGGCCTCGCGAATCTGCATCAGCTGCGTCGTCGTCGGCACCGACGTCGAGCCCATGATGGCGTTCTTGAGCTGACCGATGCGGCCGCGCACATTCTGTGCGTTGCCAAAGCCACCACCGGCCAGCCCCAGCCGGCCGCGCGCTACCTCGAGTTCCTTCTGCACCGACTCCATCGAGGCCTTCGCCGAAGCCGAGAGCGTCTGTCCGCGTGTCTGTGTCTGCAGCTGCTGGAACTGCGCCCAGGCCTGCTGCACGACAGCGGCGGCATCGTTGGCGGCCTGCTGCATCTGATGCAGATCGCTGGCCGTCTCGAACCACGTGCGCCGGTCAGCCTCGCTGATCGCAATATCGGGATCGCCCTTGACGGTCACCGTCACCGGCGCCGCATCACGGCCGTCCACCGTCAGCGTGGCCCGATACGCACCGGGCAGCACGAACGGGCCGTTGTTGCCGCCCCCGCCGAATCCACCACCACCGCCTCCGCCCTGCCCGTTGGCCCCAGGGGGAGGCGGCACGGGCCGCAGCGGCTGAATCCGCAGATCCCACTTCACGATGTTGAGCCCCGCGACGGACTGCCCCTTCACGGCATCGCCGCTCAGCTCGCGCACCACGCGGCCACCCGCATCACGAATGGTCCACTTCACATCCTTCGCGTCCGCCTTCAGGCGATACGCCAGCGTCGCCCCGGGCGCGGGGTTCTGCCCCAGGAACAGTCGGTCGCCCTCGAAGCCCTTCATCTGATCATTGGCCTGATTGAAGGCCACCGCCGGGTCGGGCTCGAACGCCACAGCGGCCGCGTCGCCGCCCCGGCCCCACTGCTGAATGATGCCCACGTCGTCCAGAATCCAGACGCCGCGCGCGTGCGTGGCCAGAATCAGGTCGTTATCACGCGGGTGCTGCTTGATCTCATAGATCGGCATCGTCGGCAGGTTGGCCTTGAGCCGCGTCCACTGCCCGCCCCGGTTCCACGACACCCACAGGCCCGTCTCGGTGCCGAGATACAGCAGGTCGGGCACCTTCCGATCCTCGGCCAGCGACCGCACCACTTCCCCCTTCGGCAGGTTCGACACGATCGAACGCCACGTATTGCCGAAGTCGGTCGTCATGAAGACATACGTGCCGTAATCGCCGCCGCGGTGACCGTCGAACGCCACATACGCCGTGCCGGCCGCCGCTCTCGACGGCAGCACATCCGACACATACGTGAACTTCGGCACGCCGGGAATCTTCGCCGTCACATTGCTCCACGTCTTGCCGCTGTCCTGCGTCACGCTAACGACGCCGTCATCGCTGCCCACCCAGACGACGCCAGCCCGGGCTGCCGACTCTTCGAGGGTGACGATATTGCCGAACGACCCCACACCGTCGTGTTTCGCGATCTTGATGTCCTTCCCGGCGACGCCCATGATCTCAAGCGACTCGCGCTCGGTGTTGGTCGTCAGGTCGGGGCTGATCGGCAGATAGCTGACGCCACGGTCACTCGACTTGAGCACCACATTCGCACCGATGTAGATCGTCTTGGAATCAAACGGCGACAGCTGCATCGCCGTGTCCCAGTTGAACCGGTAGGTCGTCGACGGCTCGAGCGGCTTCTGCTCGGGCGGCTCGGGGCGCACGACCGTGCGCTCGTTCGTCGTGCGATCGACGCGGTTCATGCGCCCGTCCTGCGACTCGGCGTACACGGTGCGGGCATCGTTGGGGTCCATCAGCGGCTGGAACCCGTCGCCGCCGTTGATCACATACCAGTCGTCATTGGTGATGCCGCTGTTGGTGCGCACCGCGCTCGGGCCGCACCAGGTGTTGTTGTCCTGCAGCCCGGCGCACACATGGTAGGGCGTCTGCATGTCGAACTCGACATGGTAGGCCTGCGCCAGCAGCAGGTTCGGCAGAAACACCCAGGTGGCCGACGCGTCGTACGACAGCGCCAGACCGCCGTCGTTGCCCAGGATGATGTGGCGCGGATTGGCCGGGTTGATCCACATCGCATGATGATCGACATGGATGCGCTCGGCACCGTCCTCACGGAAGGTGCGCCCCCCGTCATCCGACACGTGCAGCGACACGCCCAGCACATAGATGCGCGAGTCGGTCTGCGGGTCGATCCGGATTTGGCTGAAGTACATCGGCCGCGGATTCACACTGCTCAGCTTCCGCCACGACGCCCCGCCATCGTCTGTGCGATAGACGCCGCTGTCGGTCGCGTGTTCGATGCGGGCGTACAGCACGTTCGGGTTGCGCCGGTAGATGTCCATGCCGATGCGGCCCTTCGGCCCGGCGGGCAGTCCGGCTTCGGCTTTCGCCCACGTCTGTCCGGCATCGGTCGACTTCCAGATCGTGCTGCCGGGCCCGCCACCGTTCATGCCCCACTGCGCACGGCGGCGCTGGTAGGTCGCGGCATACAGCGTCTTGTTGTTGGCCGGGTCCATCACCAGTTCGGTGGCCCCGGTGTCGTCATCCACATGCAGCACCCGCGCCCACGTCAGACCGCCATCGGTGGTCTTGTAGACGCCGCGCTCGCCACCCGCCGCCCACAAATCGCCCAGTACCGCCACATAGACCACGTTGAAGTCGACCGGATCGACGATGATGCGGGCGATCTGGCGGCTCACCTTGAGTCCCATGTGCTTCCAGTGACGACCGCCATCGGTCGACTTGTAGACGCCGTCGCCCCATGAACTGCTCTGCCGGTTGTTGTTCTCGCCCGTACCGACCCACACGAGGTTGGCATCGGTCGCCGCGATGGCCAGATCGCCCACCGATGAACTGCCCTCATGATCGAAGACCGACGTGAACGTCGTGCCGTTGTTCACCGTCTTGTAGACGCCGCCCGTAGCCGTGCCTACATAAAAGGTCGACGGATCACTCTCGAGCACGGCCACGTCATCGACGCGCCCTGACGGGGCGGCCGGCCCGATGGCGCGGAACGCCAGCCGATCGAGCGGACCGCTGCCCGGTGAGTCGGTGGTGACAAACGGCGTCGGCCGGGGAGGCGCCTGCGCGAGCAGGCCCGTGCCCAGTGCGGCCATGGCACCGGCGAACAGCAGGATGTGTCTCTTCATGGGGCGTGCGGTCCTCTCGTGCGTGTGATGCCTGGGGTGTGCCGGTTACTTCTTCTCGCTGGCTTCGTCGAAGGACAGTCCCAGGACGAACGGCAGATTGATGCGGGGATTCGGCCCGACATAGTCTTCGAAGCCCTTGAGGGCCGGCAGCTTCTGCAGCTCTTCCTTCGACTGCCCCGACGCCACGGCACGGCGTCCGGCCTCGAGCAGCGCGGTCAGATAGTCGCGGAAGGCCAGCACGCCGGCCCGTTCCATGCGCGGCGTCTGGTTCATCGCATGGCCGGCGATGAACACGGTGTCGGCCGATGCGGTCTTCGCCACGCGCTCGAGCAGCACAATCCAGTTGTCGATGCGCGCCCCCGCGGCGCGGTCAATGTTCGGATGCGCATGGTTGAACATCAGGTCGCCGAGATGGATGACGTTCGCCTGCTGGAAGGTCACCACCGAATCGCCGCTCGTGTGGCCCGGGCCATAGTGGCGCATCTCGATGCGCTCGTTGCCGAACGACTCGGTCCAGCTGTCGGTGTAGGTGACGTCCGCAATCGCCTGCTGGGCCAGCGTGTTGGCCTGCTCGGCCACCGTGCGCTGCCACTTCGCGCAATTGGCATGCGCCACGATGCGTTTCACCAGGGGCTTGAATGCCATGTTGCCACCGGTGTGATCGCCGTGGTGGTGCGTGTTGAGCAGCATGGCAATGCCCTTCGGGGCCAACTGCTTCAGGCCAGCCACGCACAGCTCGGCGGTGTTCATGAACTGGCTGTCGACCGCCACGGCGCCATCCGCATTCACCAGATAGCCGATGGTGCCGCCCTGCCCGGTGAAGTACCCGACTCCGCGGCGAATCTCGTTGAAGGTGGTGATCGGCGGCGCCTGGGCCGCAGGGGCCTGCGCGCCGAGCGGCAGGCGTCCCAGCACAACACCAGCGGCGGCGGCGGTCGACGTGGCAACAAAGTGACGACGATTCATGACGGGCTCCTTCGTGAGAGACGACGCCCGAGGGGGCGTCTGTGTCGTTCAGTGACGGTCAGCGACGGTTCAGATAATCGATCGTCAGCGACGTGAGCGCACGCACGCCCACGGGCAGCGCCGACTCATCGGCAAAAAAGAGCGGCGAGTGATTCTGCGCCGCTGTGGCCTCGCCGCCCGGAGGCGTGACGCCGAGAAAGAAGAACAGGCCCGGCACCTGCTGCTGGAAGTAGGAAAAGTCTTCGGCCGTGCCCGTCATCGGGGCTTCACTCACGCGGTCATCCCCTGCGGCACGCCGCAGCGAGGGCAGCATCTGCCGGGTCAGCTCCGGATCGTTCTGCGTCACGGGATACCCGAGCCCCCACGTCACCGTCGCCGACCCACCGGCAGCGGCGGCATAGTTGGTCGCCATGTCGGTGATGCGCTGCCGAATCTTCGTGCGCTCGCCCTCATCGAAGGCGCGGACGGTGCCCACGATTTCCGCCGAGTCGGGAATGATGTTCGAGCGGTTGCCGCCGGAAAACTTCCCGACGGTGACCACCGCCGGTGCCTGCGAGATATTGACGGCGCGCGACACGATCGACTGCATCGACGTCACCAGCTGCGCCCCGATCACGATCGGATCGACGCCGCCCCACGGCACAGCCCCGTGCGTCTGCTTGCCGTTGATGACGATGGTGAACTCGTCGGCGCTGGCCATGAGCGGGCCCGAGCGATAGCGGATGGTACCTGCGGTGAAGGGAAACACGTGCAGACCGAACACGGCATCGACCTTCGGGTTCTCGAGTACGCCGGCCTTCACCATCGGCTCGGCACCGCCCGGCCCCTCTTCGGCCGGCTGGAACAGGAACTTGACGGTGCCCGCCAGCTCGGCCCGGTGCCGGGCCAGCACGGTCGCCGTGCCCATGAGAATGGCCATGTGATTGTCGTGACCGCACGCATGCATCACGCCGGTCTCCTGGCCGTTCCACGTGACCTTCTGCGTCGACTTGAAGGGCAGGTCGACCTGCTCGGTCACCGGCAGCCCGTCCATATCGGCGCGCAGGGCCACTACCTTGCCGGGGCGTCCGCCTTTCAGCACGCCGACCACGCCCGTGCCGCCGACGCCGGTCTGCACCTCCATGCCCAGCGAGCGCAGGTGCTCGGCGATGACGCGCGACGTGCGCGTCTCCTGCAGCCCCAGTTCGGGAAACTGATGGAAGTCGCGGCGCCAGGTGACCACCTGGGGAAGAATTTCCGTGATCGTGCGATCGACCGCGGGCGTCGCCGGCGTGCCGGCGGCAGTCTGTGCCTGGCTGGCCAGGGGAGCGGACACGGTGAGGCCGAGGGCGAACCCCGCCAGGTACATGCGCATGCTGTGCCTCCTGAGGCTCCGCATTCTACTACCCGCCTGCGCGGGGCACCGAGTGATCTGTGCGCGGGCGTTTCCGGCGAGGCAGCGGACCGCTAGCCGATCTTCCGGCCGAGCCAGGTGAACGGGCCTCCGGGACTTCTCTCGGGGGGAGCCTGACCCACCATGTCCTTGGCCGCATACTTCGCGCTGACCTGCCACACAAAATCCATCTCGGACATGATGGCCCCGAGGGCCATGCGCGACTCGATGACGAGCAGCACCGACGCATACAGCATGAACACCGACCCGAGCAGGCCCAGCCCGGCGGCGACCCACGTGAACGACCGGGCCGCTGCCGAGACCACCGCAATGGCCACGCTGCTCGAAATGAACGTGCACAGCGCCGCATAGAACGCCACCATCGCGCGCTGCAGCAGGCGTGCACGGGAGGTCTGCCGATCGAGCTGTTCGAACACGATGACGCGGCGCTCTTCCCACAGAGGATCATCCTCGCGGCTGCGCGACAGGGCCTCAAAGCGCTCTGACAGGGTCCGCACGCGGTCGACCACGCGCCCCATGCGGGTGCTGGTCGAGAAGATGAGCGCCCCGCATGCGGAAATCAGCACGGCTGGCGTGATCATCGCCGTCAGCACGGCGAGGGCGTTCTGGGGGCTTTCGAGACGCGACAGCCAGTCCATCCGCTGATTGTACAATCCGGCGCATGCAGGCCATTGTTGTCCGTCAGCACGGGGCACCCGAGGTGCTTCAGCTCGAGACGCTGCCCGATCCCGTCGCCGGTTCCGGAGAGATTCGCGTGCGGGTGGCGGCCATCGGCGTCAACCCCTACGACACCTACATGCGCGCCGGCGGCTACGCCAATGCGCCCGACTGCCCCTACATTCCCGGGGCTGACGCCGCAGGCGTCATCGACCAGATCGGCCCCGGCGTGACGGGCCTGTCGGTCGGCGAACGCGTCTATGTGGGCGGCACCGCCGCCGGGAAGTCACACGGGGCGTATGCGTCGCTGGTGGTCTGCCGTCCGACGCAGGTGCATGCCCTGCCGGCCCATCTGACGTTCGCCCAGGGCGCTGCGATCCATGTGCCCTACGCGACGGCGTGGCGCGCCCTCTTCGGCCGCGCGCAGCTCAAGGCGGGCGAGACGGTCTTCGTGCACGGCGGCAGCGGCGCAGTCGGGCTCGCCACCATTCAGATCGCCCGCGCGGCCGGTCACACCGTCGTGGCGACCGCGAGCACGCCCGAGGGCACCGCCCTGGCCCAGCAGGCCGGGGCCGCGCATGTCTTCAACCACCGCACGCCGGGCTACCTCGACCAGGTCGCGGCGGCCCTGCCCGGTGGCCCCTCTGTCATTGTGGAAATGCTCGCCAACGTGAACCTCGACCACGACCTGACCCTGCTCGCCAGGCACGGCCGCATCGTGGTGGTGGGCAACCGCGGACGCATCGAGATCGACCCGCGGAAAATCATGGGGAAGGAAGCCGGCGTCTACGGCATGGCGTTGTGGAACCTGTCCGAAGACGAGCTGGCCGGCATTCACGGCCAGCTGGCGGCGGGACTGGCCGGCGGCGCGCTGTCGCCGGTCGTGAACGTCGAGCTGCCACTGGCCGAGGCCCCGCGGGCACACGCGCTCATCATGGAGCCAGGCGCGCGCGGCAAGATTGTGCTGGCGCCCTGACGCGGCTACTTGCCGCTCACCCGGGCCAGTTCTTCGTCGATCACCTGCTTGAAGACTTCGAAGGGCTGCGCGCCCACCAGCGGCCGTCCGTTGATGAACAGGCTCGGCGTCGAGTTCACACCCAGGCCTTCGCCCTGATCCAGATCGGCGGCCACCTTCGACGTGTACTTGCCGCCATCGAGACACTGATCGAACGCCGACTGATCGATGCCGAGCGTCGATGCGGTCTTCTTGATCTGATCCACCTGCAGGGCCGACTGGTTGGCGAAGAGCCGCGCGTGCATCTCCCAGTACTTGCCCTGATCGCCCGCGCAGCGGGCCGCCTCGGCGGCCTTCGGCGCCTGTGCGTGACTCGGCAGCGGGAAGTCCTTGAACACCCGGCGCACCTTGCCCCCGTACGTCTTCATCACACGGTCCATCGTCGGAGTGACGCGCGCACAGAACGGGCACTGATAGTCGGAAAACTCGACGATCGTAATGGGCGCATCCGCAGCCCCCTCGGCAGGATCTCCGGCCGACACGTCCACCGACACGCGGGGCGGCTCGAGCATGACCTTCACCCCGGCAGCCGACGTGCTGCGCAGCGCATCCACCAGCTTTGCGCGTGCCTGCTGTGTCCGCTGGCTCTGCAAAAAGGCCTCAATCGCCGGGCGCAGTTCGTCCATCGACCGCCCCTGCGCCCGATCCTTGTTCTCTTCGTAGAACTGACGGATGTCCGCATCCGTCACCGGCTGCGCCGCCTTGCCCAACTCCCGTGCCGAATAGTCGTCGACTGACAGGTTGGCCGCCTTGGCCGCCTCGGCGATGAGCGCATCGCCCACCAGCAGGTCGATCATGTTCCGGCGGCTCTGATACATCATCTGCGTGACGCGCGCACGCTCGGCCGCGTCAAATTCCTGCCAGCGGGCGTCGACCTCACTCAGCAGGATGCGGCGTCCGCCCGCCTCGGCCACCACGGGGTCGGCCGCCGTGCCGGCCGCGGGGCCGGATGGCGTCTGTGCGGAGGCCGACGGGTCCTTGCAGCCGGAGGCGAGCACGGCCAGGCACACCACGAGCACGGGAAGACGCATCAGGGACATGTCACGAGCATAGCGCATCAGGCGGGCGTTCCCCCGGGGCCACGGCTCCCCGGGGCCACCGACGGATCAGGAGCGCCCTCCGAGCCGGCCTGGACCGGGGCATACCCCGGGCAGTGGCGCACCGGCAGCACCGGGTACCGACGAAAACGTGGGTCGTCAAACGCCCGCCGGCACAGATAGAACCGCGACCGGGCCGCATCGATCACCTGGCAGTGCGCACACGTCGCGCAGCGTCCCGCATCCATGGTGTGTTCCATTGTAGGTCGCACTAGAATGCGGATATGACCCGACTGCGTTCCCACCTGCCGGTGCTGTGCCTGCTGCTGGCGATTGCCGCCGTCGCCCAACCGGCCGTCCATGGCCAGCCGATGTTCCGATCCACCGTGCGCACGGTGCCGATTTACGCCACGGTCATCGACAGCGGTGGCCGTCTGGTACCCGACCTCACACAGGACGACTTCACCGTCTTCGATAACGGCAAGCCGTCCGAAACCGCCCTGTTTTCGAGTGACCCGCAGCCCTTCACCGCTGTCGTCATGCTCGATACGAGCGCCAGCATGACGGCCAACCTCAAGCTGCTCAACCGTGCCGCCGAACAGTTTCTGCTGCGGCTGCTGCCCGTCGACCGCGCGCAGGTCGGCGCCTTTAACGACAAGATTCAGCTGAGCGGCACGTTCACCAACGACCGCGATGCGCTGATTCGCGCGCTCAACGAACTCTACTTCGGCAATCCCACCCGACTGAACGATGCCATCGCCACCAGCCTCGACGCGCTCAAGGCGGTCGATGGCCGCCGCGTCATTCTGGTGTTCACCGATGGGGAAGACACCTCGAGCCGCGAGCGCTTCGGCACCGTGCTCGGCCGCGCCCGCGACGAGGAAGTGATGGTCTACTCGATCGGCCTTGAATCGGAATACTTCAACGGCCTGCGTCCCGTGCGCACGCGCCCGTCACGCGACCTCCGGAAGATTTCCGAGGAAACCGGCGGCGGCTACTTCGAACTGCAGCAGACCGACGAACTGGGCCCGGCATTCGGACGAGTGGCGCAGGAGCTGCGCAGCCAGTACCTCATCGGGTTCACACCGGCGGCGCTCGATGGCAAAGTGCACAAGCTCGAGGTGCGCACCCGCAAGCCGGGCATGACCGTCCGTGCGCGGAAGAGCTTTCTCGCCAGCGGCGACAAGAGCTAACGCGCCGGCAGCAGCCTGACCACCGGCATCCAGGGGGCATCGGCGAGCAGCGCCTCGACCAGCGGCCGATGGCCCCGCGCGTGCACCAGCACCCATGGACCATCGGCGGCCTCGCCCAGCGTGATCTCGAAGCCTTCGGCCGATAGCGCCCGGATGACCGGTGCGGCCGACACCCCTACCGCGACCCACAGCTCCGTGGCCGCGTAGCGCACGGGCGTGCCGAACTCGCCCGCCGCGGCAGCCACGGCAACCCAGGGCCGTCCGGCACTCGGCACCACACCAGGGGCCGCAGGGCCCGAGCGACTCAGCACGTGTCCACCCCGCTGCCACGTCGCGCGCACCACGAGTTCACTCTCAGCGTCGTATCGCTCACCGGCAACGCCCTCGTCTTCCAGTGACACTTCCCGAAGCCGCTCGGGCGTCGGCAGCCCACGCGCAAAGGCGTCGACGGCCCGCTCGTAATCGCGCTGCGACGCATCCTGTGAGACGCGCGCGGCCTGCTGAATCTCGCGCTCGGCCTGCAGGGCCCGGGCCCGCTGCTCGGGATGCAGCGGATTGGCCACAAGAGTCACCACCGCTTCCTCACGAGACGTGGAGGGCAACCGCAGCCACGGCGCGTCCGCGCGTCCATCGCGCGGCGTGCCATCGGGATCGCTGTCGGGCACCGCAATGGCCCCGGCCACGGCCTCACGCAGGGCCGTCGCCAGCCGAGCCGCATCCGTCGACGCCGCCACGGCGCCGCGCCCCTGGGCGCGAAGCACCCCGGGCACACCAGCCGCGAGCCACATCGCACTGGTGGCCAACAGGCAGCGACGGGTCAGGCGCGGCATGGCGTGATTCTATCCAGACGCCGGGCGAAATCGCTCCGCTACAATCGCGGCATGTCTCATCCGGCCTCTGGTGATCGCCCCGCCGGCAACCCCGCATCGACACGGTCGCCCGCGGTGGGCCGCCACGGCATGATCGCCACCAGCCAGCCGCTGGCATCGGCCGCCGGGCTGCGCGTGCTGATGGAGGGCGGCACTGCCGTCGACGCCGCGGTCACCGCCGCTGCCGTGCTGGCCGTCGTCGAGCCCGCCATGAACGGCATCGGCGGCGACCTGTTCGCTCTCGTCTACGACCCAGCCACCTCGGCGGTGTATGGCCTCGACTCGTGCGGCGCTGCCGGGCGGCTGGCCTCGGCCGGAACCCTCAGGGCCCAGGGCCTCACCGAGATGCCCGCAGGGGGGCCGCTCACGGTCACCGTGCCGGGTGTCGTCGACGGCTGGCACCATCTGCTGCAGCGCTTCGGGCAACGCACGCTCGCCGACGCCCTCGCACCGGCCATCCGTCACGCCCACGACGGGTTCCCCGTGGCGGAACTGGCCGCCGCCGAGTGGGACGCCGCCGCCACGCGCCTCGCGGCCGACCCGGCGGCCGCGCGCACGTTCCTGCCCGGAGGACGTGCCCCTGTGCACGGTGCGCTCTTCAGCAACCCCGCACTGGGCCGCAGTCTGGAAGTCCTGGCTCGTGATGGCCGCGACGCCTTCTATCGGGGACCCCTCGCACACGCCATCGTCGACGACCTGCAGCAGCGTGGCGGACTGCTCACGGCCGAGGATTTCGCCGCGCACGCCGCCGCATGGGTCACGCCGCTCCGCGGCACCTATCGCGGCATCGACCTCTACGAGATGCCCCCGAGCACGCAGGGCTTCGTCGCCATCGAGATGCTGAACATCCTCGAGCACGACGACATCGCCGCACTGGGGCACGACAGTGCCGACTACCTGCACCTGCTCTGCGAAGCCAAGCAGATCGCGTTCGCCGATCGCACCGCATTCCTCGCTGATCGCCTCCGCATGCCGCCCGCGGTCCTCGAGCGCCTCGTCTCGAAGGCGTATGCCGCCGAACGCAGGCGTGACATCGACATGATGCAGGCACGCACGCACGGCCCAGCGAGGGTCGCCGACATCGCCGGCCGTGCCCGTCCCGTGCGTGACTTCGCTGGCGAAGATCGGGGCGACACCGTGTATCTCACCGTGGCCGATGGCTCGGGCATGATGGTGTCGTTCATCCAGTCGATCTTCGCGTCGTTCGGGTCAGGCCTCGTCGCCGGAGACACAGGCATCACCCTGCACAACCGCGGTTCTGGCTTCTCGCTTGAGGCCGGGCATCCCAATGAACTCGCACCCGGACAGCGCCCCCTGCACACGCTGGTGCCGGCCATGCTGGTGCGCGACGGGGCCCCCTGGGTCACCTTCGGCGTCATGGGCGGCGACAATCAGGCGCAGGCCCATGTGCAGATCGTGGCCAACCTCGTCGACTTCGGCATGCACATCCAGCAGGCCGGTGATGCGGCCCGCCTGCGGGACCAGGGACACTCGGTCGCCATCGAACGCGGGGTGCCCGCCGAGGTGCGGCAGGCACTGGCCGCCCGGGGACACCTGGTTGTCGACGGCCGCGGCCTGATGGGTGGCTATCAGGGCATCATGCGCGACTCGCACACGGGCGTGCTGCGGGGCGGGTCTGATCTGCGCAAGGACGGCCTGGCCATTGGCTTCTGACCGGTCAGTCATATGATGAGGGCCATCTGGCGTACGTCGTCGAAGGGAGCCACTGATGAATCGCATCGCACTCATGCTGGTGACAGGCGCACTGGTCGTTTCGGTCGCTTGTGGAAAGTCTGACGCCGAGAAGCAGGCGGAAGAGGCGGCCGCCAACCTCGAGAAGGCCAGTGAAGCCCTCTCAAAGGCCGCCGAGGGCAAGGGCTCGGCTGAAGACCTGGCCGAGGGCATGAAGGCCCTCACCGACGCCATGAACGGCGACGGCAAGACCGTCGACCCGGTGTCGTTCCAGTCGCTCGAGGCCCTGCTGCCCAGCCTCTCCGGTTGGGAACGCGATACGCCACGCAGCGAGCGCATGACCTCGCCGGTGGCCTACGCGCAGACCGAGGCCCATTACTCACGCGGTGATGCGTCGCTCGACATCACCATCACCGACTCGGGATTCGCGCAGGCCGTACTCGCCCCGTTTTCGATGATGGCCATGATGGGGATGAACCGCGAATCGCGCGAGGGCTACGAGAAGGGCGTCACCCTGAAGGGTCAACCCGGCTTTGAGGAATGGCGCAACGAAAACCGTGACGGCGAACTCACCTTGCTCGTCGGCAAGCGGTTCCTCGTGGCCGTGAAGGGCAGCCAGTTGCCCGGGGCCGGCACCCTCCAGGACGCCGCCCGCGCCATCGACTTCGGCAAGCTCGCCGCGCTGCAGTAAGTCGGCGCCGCTAGATCTGGAAGCCCGACCGCAACGGGTCGTCGGCGTCCAGCACAAACGTGTGCATCCCGGTCATCCAGGCCTCACCCTCGATGACCGGGATCACCGCCGTGCGCTCCTCCATCCGCTGCAGCCCCGCCACCCGGCCGGTCAGTGTGAGTCCGAGCAGCGATTCCTGCACAAACGGCTGATCGTCAAGCAGCAGCCCCATCTCGGTCAGCACCGCCATCACGGCGGCCGTGGCCGTGCCACTCGCCGTGCGATCCACCTGACCATCACTGCCCACCGCCACGCTCCGCAGGTGCGCATCACCCGTCGCCGGCCCGGTGAACACGGTCCCCGCCACGCCCGCCAGGTGCTCGTGCTGCGGATGCTGCACCCGCCGCAGCGCCGACACCTCGGCCGCAATCGCCACGCCCATGCGCCGCAGATCGTCGAGCCGATCGGGTCTGAGCGGAATGCCCACCGCCTCGGCATCCACCACCGCATGGAAGACCCCGCCGAACGCCAGATCGGCCCGCACGGTGCGCTCCTGTACCACCACGGGCACGCCGGCCTCCCACACAAACGCGGGCACACCGGTGACACGCACCTGCGCCCCCTGTGCCGGTCCGCTGCCGTGAGACACATCCACGTCGGCCGTCACCCGGCCCGCCACCGTATCGAAGCGCCACGTGCTGATGTCACCACGCAGCAGGCCCTCACCAACGGCCAGCGCCGCCACGGCCATCAGTGCCTGCAGGTTGAGGGCCGGCCATCCACTGCCGTGCATGAACAGCACCCCGGCATGGCCATCCTCCGATGCCGCGTCGGTCAGCATCGCCCCCCACAGGTCGCGATGCCCCCGGGGCTCGCGCATCAGCGCCAGCCGATAGTGATCGAGCCGCCGCTCGGCCCACGCCTGCCGCTCGTGCATGCGCCGCCCCTGCGGGGCCGGCAACCCGTCGACCACGAGCCGAAGCGGCCCGCCGGCCACATGCGCATCCAGCGTCCGGAACGTATGAGTCACCGCGGCATTATCAGTCAGGCCGTGGTGTACGCTGTGGGCGGCGTGCGCGCGTTCTATTCCGATCATTTCGTCCTGCCGCTGCCCGAGGGCCACCGCTTTCCGATGGCCAAGTATTCGGGGCTGCGCCAGCGCATCCTCGACAACGGCATCCTTCCGCGCACCGCCCTGCACGAGGCCCCGGCCGCCTCCTGGGATGACCTCCGGCTCGTGCACACACCCGCCTACGTCGACGCCGTGGCCACCGGCACCGTGGCCCCCGACATCCAGCGCCGCATCGGCTTTCCGTGGACGCCCGGCATGGTCGAGCGTTCGCGCCGCTCGGTCGGTGCCACCATCGCCGCCACGCAGGCGGCGCTCGATGACGGCCTCGCCGCCAATCTCGCGGGGGGCACACATCATGCGTTTGCCGATCGCGGCGAAGGCTACTGCGTCTTCAACGACGTGGCGGTCGCCGCACGCGTGCTGCTGCGCGACTCTGCCCTCTCGCGCGTCGCCATCGTCGACTGCGATGTGCACCAGGGCAACGGCACCGCGGCCATCTTCCACCACGACCCGTCCGTGTTCACCTTCTCGATGCACGGCGCGACCAACTTTCCCTTCCGGAAGGAAGAGAGCGATCTCGATATCGCCCTGCCGGATGGCACGGGCGACGATGCGTATCTGACGCTGCTTGAGACGCACCTGGCGCAGGTGCTCGACAGCCATCAGCCCGAGTGCGTGTACTATCTCGCCGGCGCCGATCCCTACGAAGGTGACCGCCTCGGCAAATTGAAACTCACGATCGCCGGCCTGCGTCGCCGCGACGACATCGTGCTGCAGCGGTGCCACGCCCTCGGCATTCCGACGGTCATCACCATGAGCGGCGGCTATGCCTATGACATCGACGCCATCGTCACGATTCACGCGGCCACCATCGAGGTGGCGGCCCGTCTCTCCGGAGTCTTGCCATGTCCCAGTCGTTCCGCCTGCTGAATGAAGCCGAAGTCGCTTCGCTGCTCTCGATGGGCGAGCTCATCGGCGTGATGGAAAGTGCGCTGGCGCGCTTCTCGGCCGGTGATGTGCTGCAGCCGGTGCGCACCGTGCTGTCTGTCGGTCCGACGAAGGCGTTCTTCGGCGTGATGCCCGCCTACCTGCCCGACCCCGGCCGCATGGGCGCCAAGCTGGTGACGGTGTTCAACGGCAACGAGGCCCGCGGATTGCCCTCGCACCTGGCGACCATCCTGCTGCTCGACGCCGAGACCGGGGCCCTGTGCGGCATCCTCGATGGCCGGTTCATCACCGAAGCGCGCACCGCTGCCGTATCCGCCGTCTCGGCGCGTCACCTGTCGCGCGTCGAGGCCTCGACACTCGCCATCCTTGGCACCGGCGTGCAGGCACGCAGCCACCTCGAGGCCCTGAAGGAAGTGCGCGGCCTCAAGGACATCCGGGTGTGGTCGCCCCGTCTCACGAGCCGTGAACGCTTTGTGGAAGAGATGGCCCCGCACGTCACCGGCACGCTGCGGGCCACGCGTCATGCCGAGCAGGCGGTCGAAGGCGTCGACCTCATCGTGCTGGCGACCTCGTCACCGACACCGGTCATCGAAAATGGCTGGGTGAGCGACGGCGCGCACATCATGTCCGTCGGGGCCTGCCGTCCCGACCAGCGCGAGATGGACCCGCGCCTCGTGGCCCGCGCCGAACTCTATGTCGACTCGAAGGCGGCCGCGCTCGTCGAGTCGGGCGACGTCGTCATGGGTATCAGGGAAGGCCGCTTCGGCGAGGCACACCTGCGGGGAGAACTCGGCGAGGTGGTGCTGCGCCGCGTGCATGCCCGCACGTCGCACGATCAGGTCACCATCTTCAAGTCGCTCGGCATGGCCGTCGAGGACGTGGCCGCAGCCGGCCTCGTGCTCGACCGCGCACACGAGCGTGGCATCGGCCAGTGGCTCGAGATCTGACGCCGGGGGTCAGAGTACGCGCTCAGCCCGCGGGTAGCTGCCCAGCACAGACAGCCGCGCACAGTGGCGCCCCGCATCAGCCAGCGCCCGCTGCATGGCCGGGTCATCCTTGTGCGCCAGCGCATCGAGGAAGAACAGATAGTCCCAGTGCGCATCGCCGCTGGGACGCTTCTCGATGTGCGACAGGTTGACGCCTTCGCGTCGGAAGCTGTCGAGCACTTCCACGAGCCCGCCGGCGCGATCGGCAAACGCAAACCACAGCGTGGTCTTGTCGGCACCGGTCGGCGGCACCGGCGCGCGCCCAATCACCAGGAAACGCGTGACATTGCCCGGGCGATCTTCGATGTGGTCGAACAGGGTACGCACGCCGTACAGCGTGCCCGCAAAGGATGAGGCCAGCGCCGCCGCACCCTCCTCGTCCCGCGCGCGCAGGACCGCGGCACTTGTGCTCGACTCGGCCACAAACTCGGCCTCGGGCATGACCCGCGCGCACCAGGCCCGGCACTGTGCATACGCCTGCGGCTTCGAGTAGAGCCGCCGCACCTCGCCCGGGGCGCAGTTGGCCAGGCACGCCAGCCTCACGCCCACCAGCGCCTCGGCCCTGATCGCCACCGGATGCGCCACCAGGGCATCGAGCGTCTCGTGAATCGAGCCGGTCGTCGAGTTTTCGTACGGCACCAGGCCATGATCGGCGCGACCCGCTTCCACCTCGATCACCACATCTTCGATCGACGGCACAAACGCCAGCTCGACGCTCGAGCCGAAGTGACGGACCGACGCCAGATGGCTGTAGCTGCCCGAGGGTCCGAGGGCCGCCACACGCAGCGGACGCTCGAGGGCGAACGAGCCCGACATGATTTCGCGGAACACCGCTTCGATCGTCGTGGCGCTGAGCGGTCCGTGGTTGCGGGCCACCGCACGCTCGATCACGGCACGCTCACGGCTCGGCGCGTACACCGGCACGTTCTCGTGCCGCTTGGCGTGGCCCACTTCGACGACGAGACGGGCCCGTTCCTCGAGGAGCCCGACGAGGCGGTCGTCGACGTCGTCAATGAGCGTCCGCAGTTCGGCGAGCGTGCGCGGGTGTGAAGGGGAAGACATGCGGGGGTATTAGCCTGATCGCGTCAGGGTATCAGGAGCCACGGGCTCCGGGCTAGAGATTGAGAAACTTCTGGATGCGCTCGATCAGCGTGTCCTTGTGCGATAGCCGCCCGGCATCGGCGGCATCGGCCACCTGCTGCGCCTCGGCAAGGCCGGTGCGCCGCTCGGCAATCACACGCCCGATGGGTTCCAGCAGCGACGGATGTTCGCGCAGCAGCCCGGCCAGTGTCCCGGCACTGATCTCGAGCACCTGACAGGCAGAGGTCGCCCTGACCGTCGCTGACCGCGGAGCGCCGGTGAGCGCCGACATTTCGCCAAAGACGCCGCCGACACCGATCGTGGCCACCTGCTGCTGGGAGGGTTCGAGCACCACCGCCACGTCACCCGACAGCACGACGAACATCGACCGTCCCGATGTGCCCTGCCGCACGATGGCCTCGCCGCGCGTGAACCACTGCAGCGGACTGGCCGTCGCGAGGCGCTGCCACAGGCTGGCAGGCAGGTGTGCGAAGAGCTCAACACGCCCCACGACCTCGGCGGCGCGCGCCTCGTCGTCGGTCGTCTGCGCGGGCGGCTCGGGGCGGCTGTACTCGACCTGAATCGGCCATGGAATCTCGATGCCGCTGCGACGGAACTCGTACCACAGGTTCGAGCGCACCTGATCGCGTGCCACCCGATCGGCGGCATAGTCGTCGATCCAGAACCTGATGCCGTAGTCGACCGACGAGGCGCTGAAGGCATCGATGGTCACCAGCGGCGCCGGTGTCCGGTTGACCAGGGGCGCGTTGTCGAGGGCACGGCCGATGGCTTCCTTCACCGCGTGCGGCGGCGTGAGGTAGCTGACGCCAACGGTCACCTCGAGTCGCGTCGGCACGACCGGCTCGGAATAGTTGAGGATGACGTCCTTGGCCACCGTGCTGTTCGGCACGATCAGGAACTGGCCCATCTTGGTATGCAGCTTCGTCGCCCGCCAGGTCACTTCCTCGACGCGCCCCTCATGGCCGCCGATGCTGACCCACTGCCCCACGCGGAACGGCTTTTCGATCTGGATGGCCAGCCCCGCGAACAGATTGCCCAGCGTGTCCTGCAGGGCAAAGCCTACAACCACCGCGCCGACGGCAGAGGTCGCCAGCAGCTGCTCGCGCAAGATCAGCGTGGCGATCACCCCGAACAGCACGAGCACCGACGCATCCTGCACGATGGCCGGCATGCGCTCAGACGGCCGCGATTCCTTCCACGGATTCGCCGCGACAGCCACCGTCATCGTCAGGACGGCGAGGACAACGGTGAGGCGCGCCAGCCCGGCCAGCAGCACCTGATCGCCCAGCCCCTGGGCCAGTGCCGCATCGAGCCCCAGTGACACGACGAGCAGTGCGGCCGAAAACAGCAGGCGTCCGCGGATGTACCGGCTGCGGATGATCACCGCCAGCAGCGCGATGGCCAGCAGGCCCGCAGCGGCGGCGATGACAGCGGTGGTCAGCGGCACGTGATCGCCTTGCGCTATGCGCCCGCGGCCGTCAGGCCGCCAGCCTTGCGGAATGCCTGCAGGTCGGCTGCGGAAATCGACACGGCCACCAGCGCCGGGTTGCTCCCGCCGCGCGCATCACGTTCGGGATCGACTCCGCGGGCCGCGCCCGAGCCGGTCACCTGCGCCTGCGATTTTTCGCCGCCGCTGCCGGGCATCATGCGGCCCAGCCCGAAGCTGCGGCGCCTGGGCTCGTCCTTCTTCGCCTTGTCGTCTGCCGGGGCCGGCGCCGGTGCAGCCTTGCTGTCGCTGCCGGTCAGGCCGGCGGCACCGGCATCAACGGTGGCAATGTCGGAAAGGGGCTTCGGGGTGTAGGTGATGGCCTGGCGATAGCGCTCTGACAGCGTCACCGTGCCCGTCAGCTTCTGCTTCGTGATGGTGCCGGCAATGCCATCGAGGCGCGACTGCATGTCGGGATGCGAGGCGAACAGCCCACGCCGTTCCCTGGACGAGGCGTTGCGCTCCTTGAGGCGTGCGAGGATCGTGCCGAGCGCCGCGGGCTGATAGCCGACGCGACTGATGAGGGCCACGCCTGCCGCATCAGATTCGCGCTCGTCCTCGCGCCCGAATCCACGCTCGACAATCGACTCGTAGGTCGCGGCGACCACCCGATCGAGCAGCGCCGCGTTGCCAGAGAGAGTTTCCGAGGCCCCCATCTGCACGGCCTTCGTCTTCTGCATCGACCGGATGGTGTGCTTTCCGGTGATGTGCACAATCTCGTGCGCCAGCACGCCCGCCAGTTCGGCCTCGTCCTGCATCAGCGCCAGCGCGCCGCGTGTGATGTGCACATATCCGCCGGGCGCCGCAAAGGCGTTGACGCCGTCTGTGTCGAGCACGATGAACGTCCACGGCAGCGCCGGACGGCTGCTGGCGGCGGCGATGGTGCGGCCGACGAGGGACACATAGCGATGCACGGGCGCACTCTGCACCACGCCGTAGCGCTCGCGGATGCGCGCGCTGACATCCTGCCCCAGCTGCTGCTCCTCGGCGTCGGTCACCTGCAGGTCGCGCAGTTCACCGACCTTCTTCACGCCCTCGGTGACTTTGCCCAGCTGGCCGAGCTGTCCGGCCCCGGCCTCGACGCCCGACAGGGTGATCAGCAGGGCCACCACGGTCATTCCCGTTCGACTGACTCTCATGCGCGCACCTCGAAAATCTCCGCGGGCTGCGTCTTGCCCTTCACGGTCACCGTCCCCAGCGGCCGCACATCGTACTGTCCCCGCAGCAGGGCCCGTGTCGCCTCGCTGATGATGATACGCGTACCATACTCCTTGTTGAGCGACTCGAGGCGCGCCCCCAAGTTGACCGCGTCGCCGATGACCGTGTAGCTCATCACCTGATCCGATCCGATGTTCCCGGCGACCATCTCGCCGCTGTTGATGCCGATGCCGATGTCGAACGGCGGCGCCCCCCGGGTGGCGCGCTCGGCATTGAGGGCTGCCAGCGCCCGCACCATCGCCAGCGCCGTCTGCACCGCGTGGTCGGCGTGGGCCTCGTCATCGACCGGCGCGCCGTAGAGCGCCATCACCATGTCACCGACAAACTTGTCGAGCGTCCCCTGGTGGGCAAACACGAGCGCCACCATGCGCGTGAAATAGTCGTTGAGCTGCGCCACCATCGCCTCGGGCGACTCGCGTTCGGTCAGGCTGGTAAACCCGCGCATGTCCGAAAACAGCACCGTCATGAACCGCCGCGTGCCGCCGAGCTGCGCCAGCTGCGGCGCCTCGAGCAGTTGCTGGTAGACCGCCTTCGACACATAGCGCGAGAAGAGACGCGTCACCTTCCGTCGCTCGCGCCCTTCGACCACATAGTGCCAGCCGAGATCGCCGACAAACGCCAGCCCCAGCGCCGCCAGCGGCATCACCATCGGCCACCACACACCACCGCCGAAGGTGACGACCGTGCCCCACACCCACGCGCCGCCGGTCACCAGGGCCACGGCCCCGGCCACCCACACGGTCGACAGGGCCCCCACCACCGACACCAGCAGCGTCAGGGCCACCATGGCCCCGAGGGCCTGCCAGCGCGGGGCCTGCACCAGCTGGCGCCCGCCGAGCATCGCGTCGATGGTCTGCGCATGCACCTCGGGGCCGGCCATCTTCCCTTCGGTGAATGGGGTGGTGAACACATCGTGCAGCCCCTGGGCCGTCACGCCCACCACCACCACCTTGTCGCGGAACTGCGCAGGCGCCACAGACGGCGTCACTCCTTCCATCAGCTCCTGTTGCGCAAGAAACAGGTCATAGAACGACTGCCTCGGCAACGCCGCAGTGCCATCCGAGCCGACGGCAGCGGCGGCCCAGGGCAGCAGCGCCCGGCAGGTCGTGCGCACCGTGCCATCCGGTTCCTCGAGGCGACCGGCCATCAGCGGCCAGTCAAGGGCCCCCGCGCGCAGGTGCGTCGGCGAGGCAGTGAGGTCACGTCCGGTCAGGCCTTGTGCCAGCAGCACCGCGGCCAGCGGCAGCGAGGGCAGCACCACTGGCCCACCGCCGGGACGCTCGACGCTCACGAGCGGCACCACGCGCCGCAGCGGACCGTCGGCGTCGTAGACCATCAGGCTGTGGCCCACGCCCGCCGATGCCTGCGCCAGCTCGGGAAACGGCAGCACGGTCTGCGGACGTCCTTCGACACAGGCCGTGTGTCCGAGCCGGGCCGTGCGGTCGGGCAGCACCGACACATCCACCGGCAGCGCCCGCGCGGCATCGCGCGCCCCGCTGCTGGCTGCCTCGGCGGCATGCACGACCATACCCGCCGCCCGGGTCGAGTCGACGAGTGCCTGGTCCGATTCCTGACCCGTCCACTCGGTCTCACCGACCATGAACGTGCGCCGGTCCCCTTCCGCAAACAGCACGTCGTAGACGACCGCCCGCGCCCCCGCGGCCGCCAGATAGTCGACGACGAGCGCATGCACCAGGCGCGGCCATGGCCAGCGGCCCACCAGTGGCTCCATGCGCCGCAGGCTCTCATCGTCAATGGCGACGACGATGACGGGTGACGAGGGGCTGAGGCGATCCGCCGTCGTCTGTCGTACGCGCCAGTCGTAGGTCTTGAGCTCGATGGTGTCGGCGAAGCCTGTCAGACTCAGCCCGGCCGCCACGAGGGACGCGGCCAGGGCGAGCAGCAGCCGTGGCGCAAGGCGAGTGAGTCGACCAGCGGGCATCATGGGATTATCGCGGGGCACCCGCGACTGGGCAGTCGGGAGAAGACGGAGGCATCCTCAGGAACGGTAGCAACGGCACGGGCAACCGTGCACGAGGATAGCGGATTAGCTGCCGCAGTGCTCCGCTGGAAGGAGAGACAGGGGATGCTCCGTGGCAGGGCTGCCTGCGAGGTGCGAATACCCACCGCGCCCGGCACCGGCGAGAGCATCGCCCCCGGACACTACCCCCCGCTCCGCCGCTGGTCGAGAAACCGATTGAACGCCTCGCGGGCCTCGACGCTCGTGAACAGCGCCTCGTGGGCGCCGCCAGGCATCTCGAAGACACTGTTTCGCGGGCAGCTGCTGCACGCGTCAAGGGCCTGTCTGAACAGCGGCCACGACCGCATCTGGATGGCCGTGTCGGCCAGCCCCTGCACAAACAGGGCGTCGGCGCGAAATCCCGAGGTGAACGACAGCAGCGAGCGATCGCGATAGGGCCTGGGATTCGCGGACGGCCCCCCGGGGCCAGGACCACCGTGGACGATGACCGGACCGGGTCGTCGCCGTGACCTCGGCCGACCCGGTCCGACTGGCTGGCACGCTGCCTCCGTTCGATGCGCCGCGTCGCATCCTCACTGCGGAGCGACCGTCGTGGTCGCCGGCGCACCGCGCGTGTACTTGTCGAACCAGTGGCGGAGATACAGCTGCGTACGCACGAAATTCGACGGCGTGCTGGTCGTGCCGTGAGCCTCGTTATTGAAGCGGATCATCGCTGTCGGCACCTTGAGCAGCTTCAACGCACTGTAGAACTGCTCCGTCTGCGGCATCGGCGTCCGCATACGCGGCACGGCCCAGGCTCGCCAGGTGCTTCATGTAGACCTGAAACTCCCCGTGCCAATCATGGTACGCATCAGGATGCGGACGTCTGCAGACCGACGGTTGCCTCGGCAACGAAAGAGTGCCTGTCGCTCGGGACGACGTGACGGAATTCGCCCGGGAGAGGGCAGACGCAGGAGGAGATACCCGAGCGCGCACGCTTCACGCGACAAGTGACGCACCAGACCGCCGGTCACTGCCTGCGCACGAATGGTCCGGTCGATCCGTGTTTACAGTCACCCGGGCATGCTGTATGCTCCGCGCGTCAGTCGAAGACCCCGGCAACACCGCAACACAGTTCTGTCCTTCGCTTCGCTCAAGTCGGATCGTGAAAGGAGTCGCGGATGCGTGTACGGCAATCTGCAAGTCTGGCGCTGGGTCTGTACCTGGCATTGTCAACACTTCCTGCGATGGCACAGACCGGCGCCGGCGGTCTGCGTGGGTTCGTTAAGGATGAATCGGGCGGTGTGCTGCCGGGCGTGACGGTGACGGCCACCGGCCCCGAGTTGATTCAGCCGGTCGTCGTCGTCACCGACGAGACCGGCCTGTATCGTTTAATCAACCTTCCTCCAGGCACGTTCACGATCGCGGCCGAACTGGCCGGCTTCACCACCACGCAGCGCGAGGGCATTCTCGTCCGCGCCGGCCAGACCTTCACGCTCGACATCCAGATGGGGCTGAGCACCCTGGCCGAGACGATCACCGTCTCCGGCGAGTCGCCGATGATCGAGACGACGAAGGCGACGACGTCGATCACTCTCGATCGTGATCTGATTCGCGCGGCGCCGATCAGTTCGCGGCGTGTATTCAGCGACGCGCTTGACCTGGCGCCGGGCATCTCGTCGCGGAATGTGGACGACGGCGTCGGCCGCCGCTCCTACTACTTCAAGGGCGCGGTCATCTTCGCCCACGTCTTCACGCTCGAGGGCGCGCCGGCCGGCTCGTTCCTCGACTCCTCGGCGCACTCGATCGGTTTCGGGGGCGAGAACATCCAGGATACCGAGCTGAAGCTGGCGGGCGTCGATCCCGCCTCGCCGACCGGCACCGGCGTCGTCATGAACATCATGGCGCCGCGCGGCGGCAACCAGTTCCGGGGCGCCTTCATGTACGACTACCAGAGCATCGACTGGAACTCGGACAACACCAAGGGCGGCAGCGCGCCGGGCGGGCTGCCGACGATCCAGTCGGTCAACCAGTTCGACGCCTCGCTCGGCGGGCCGATCATGCGGGACCGGATCTGGTTCTTCTCGTCCTTCCGGCGTGCCGATCTGGCCAACGGCATCAGCCGGTCCGAGTTCAACGTCGACAACGTGCGGGCCAACGACCCGAACTTCCGCGACTTCAACAACTTCATGGAGAGCAACCAGCCGTTCGTGAAGGTCACCGCGCAGCTCAACTCCCGGCACGAGTTGACCGGTTTCTACCAGAATGACCGCTCGCGCTTCTCCAGCAACCGCGAACTCGACAACCGGCCGTACCTGTTCAACTCCACCGGCGGCGGTCTCTACCACGGCCGGGTCAACTCGGTGTGGACCAACCAGCTGACGACCTCGCTCGCCTACAACTACAACAACAAGCGCGGCAACGACGAGGACACCTATCGCGACCTGGTCATCACCGGGCCGCAGCGCGAGATTCACCAGAACGCGTTCACCCAGCAGGGCCTTCAGGTCGGCACCGGCTCGCTGGCCCGCTTCGACAACCCGGCCCAGATCGCGCTCTCGAAGTCGAACATGACGGTGATCCGCGGCGACCTCACCTACTACAAGACGGGTTGGAAGGGTGGCCACGAGTTCCGCACCGGCATCTGGTGGGCGCCCGAGCTGGTGCGCGAGACGACGACGCGATACCCGAACGGCGGCTTCTCGCTGCAGTTCGATCGGTACACCAATGGCGTCGATCCGTCAGGCGGCTACACGACGTTCCGGCAGCAGTTCCGCTCGCCCGAACTCGTCCCAACCATCCGCGAACGCGACAAGGTGTTCGCCTTCTACGTCCAGGACGCCTGGACGCCGAGCTCGCGCCTGACTATCAATGGCGGCGTGCGTGTTGACGTCAATCGCCGCTTCGACGAACTGCTCCAGGTTCACCGCCAGAAGGCCACGATGGTGCAGCCGCGCGTCGGCGTGTCGTACCTGATTACCGACGACGCGCGCAATGTCATCCGCGCCAGTTACGGCCGCCTCGCCGAGCAGGTGAATGGCCGTGACTACATGGTGACTTTCAATACGCTGGGTGCAGTCGAAACCACCGACGTGTACATCGCTCCGGATGGCAGCCGGACCACGGTCGTGACACCGCCCACCCGCAGCATTGATCCGAGCGTGCTGTTCGACCCCAACCTGCACCAGCCGTTCGTCGACGAGATGTCGGTCGGCTACAACAGGCAGTTGCCCGGACAGATCAGCGTTGGCGCCGCGTTCACCCATCGCCGCTACCAGGACAACTTCGCCGAGGTCGACATCAACGGCTTCTATCCTTCCGGGCCGTTCCAGCCGTTCGGCGGCTTCGGGCGGGTCGATCCGAATCAGGGCATCGTCACCCAGCAGACCAATAACGCCTGGACCGACGTCGTCGTCAACGCCGCGGAGGTGACGTTCGCCAAGAACATGGCCAACAACTTCCAGCTCATCGGCAGCGCGACCTACCAGTGGCAGTTCCTGTCGGGCACGTGGAACCCGACGGACCCTGCCCGGTTCGTCCAGCCGGATGCCTTCGCCAACAACCGGGATCTGTCCCAGCAGCTCTTCGGCAATGGCGACGACAACACGCTGAACGGAGGCGGACGCGAATCTGGCGCTGCCTATCGACCGTTCTCGGTCCGCATCGGCGGACAGTGGAACGCGCCGTGGGGCATCAGCGTGGGCGGCAGCTACGTCATCCAGGCTGGGGGGTTCGTCGGTCCGCTGCTGGTCCAGTTGCCCGCCACCGACCCTCAGGTCACTCAGTTCGGGCCGTCGACGGTTCGCCTCGCCAACGGTCGCACCCAGCCGAATCCGCTGGCTACGCGCCTGCGCTTTCAGGGGCCGACGCGCAGTGAGGGTCAGATCCGTAACGACGATGCGAAGTTCCTGCAGCTGAAAATCGGCCGGATCTTCCGTTTCGGGATGCGCAGCATCGAGCCGGCCGTCAACATCTTCAACGTCTTCAACAACAACGCGAACACGCAGTGGAACATCGGCGCCAACCAGATCTACAGCCCGAACTACCTGGCGCGGTTCAACCGGCATCCGCCCCGCTCGTTTCAGTTGTCGGCGGCGCTGAAGTTCTAGTCGAGCCCGGGGCCCCGTCGAGGGGCCCCGGGCGCGGTCCTACGAGGACAGTCGAAGTTCGCGCTTGCCGGTCCTGTGGCGTTTATGGTGCAGTAAGGTTCCATGACTCGCGCGCATGACCGGCGTGCCCCCTCAGTGTCCCGGTCTGGTCCGGCGGCCGGCGCTGCGGCAGGCGGACGTAGGGCACTACTGCTCGGCGCAGCCGCGCTCATGGTTATCGGCAGCGGAGTCGCATGGTACCTCGGCAGACCAGACGGCGGAAGAGAGCCCCCTGGCGCCGGAAGTCCGGCGCGGGCGCCCGACATCCTGCTCATTACCCTGGACACCACACGGGCGGATCGGCTCGGCACTTATGGCTACGCGGCGGCCGCCACGCCGCGCCTTGATCAGCTCGCACGCCAGGGCGTGCGCTTCGAGCGGGCACTGTCCCCGGTGCCGCTCACATTGCCTGCGCACGCCAGCCTGATGACCGGACGTGAACCGTTCCGGCACGGAGTCCGCAACAACGGCCACTTCGTCCTGCCCGGCGACGTGCCGACGTTGGCCGAGGCGCTGACCGCGCGGGGCTATGACACGGCGGCGTTTGTCAGCGCGTTCGTGCTCGATCGACGGTTCGGCCTCGCCCGCGGTTTCGGTCACTACGACGACGGGCTGGACGCCCCCGCGACCGGGGCCTTCGTATCGCTGGAGCTGGAGCGACGCGGCGATCGCACCGTAGCTGCGGCCCGCGCCTGGCTGGACACGGCGACTCGACGCAATGGTCGCCGGCCGTACTTCGTCTGGGTGCACCTCTACGACGCCCACGAGCCCTACGCACCGCCGTCCCCGTTCCGCGAGCGCTTCGACGGTCGCTCATACGACGGTGAGCTCGCCTTTCAGGACGCCGTCGTCGGCGAACTGCTCGACGCCACGGGATTCGGAGGCGCCGCGTCGCCGCTTGTGGTGGTCGCCGGCGATCACGGCGAAAGTCTGGGTGAGCACGGCGAGAGCACCCACGGGCTGTTCGTTTATGATGCCGTCCTGCGCGTGCCGTTGATCGTCGCGTGGCCCGCTCGACTGCAGCCGGCGACCGTGTCGACCCCGGTCCGCCTGCTGGACCTCGCCCCGACGATCCTCGATCTGGCCGGCGGACCCGGACTGGATGGGGCCGATGGCCTGACACTGCGCGGCCTGCTGGAGCCCCGTGGACAGGCCGACGAGCCGTCACCCGCTTACGCCGAGACGTATTTCCCTGAGTTCTTCATGCAGTGGGCGCCCCTTCGCGCACTGCACGCCGGGCACTGGAAATACATCGACGCGCCCGAGCCGGAGCTGTACGACCTGGCGGCCGACCCCGCCGAGCAGGTGAATCTGGCGGCGCGTGAACTCGCGCGTGCCGCCTCCATGAAGCGCGCACTCGAGGGCACAGTGAGCGGGGGCCGCGGCCGGCTGGCTTCGACGTCGATTTCCAGCGAGGCCCGCCAGCGGCTGACGTCCCTCGGCTATCTGAGTGCAGGGGCACCGCGGCCGGCCCCTGCCTCGTCTGGTCAGCGTGCCGATCCGAAACGGATGCTCCCGCTGTACGAGCGGCTCCTCGAGGGGAATCGCCAACTGGGGCTCGGTGCAGCGCCACGGGCAGCCGGACTGGCACGAGAAGTACTGGCGCAGGATGCCGGCAACGCGTTTGCGCAGTTGTTGCTGGGTCGGGCCTCGCTGGCTGATGGACAGCCTCGAAAGGCCATTGCGGCGCTGACCGCCTACCTGACAGTCGTCCCGGCAAGTGCTGACGCCCATCATTGGATCGCCCTGGCGCACCTGCAGCTTGGCGACCGCGCTCAAGCGCTGGTTGAGGAGGAGGCGGCGCTGGCCCTCGATTCCCGACATACCGCCGCGCTCGGACTCAAAGCCGGCCTCCTGTTTTCGTCTGGACGACGCGACGAGGCGCTGCATCTGCTGGGTGAGGCCATCGAGCGCGACGCCTCAAACGTCTCGTTGCGGCTTGAGCTGGCCGATCTGCTTACCGACGCCCGCCGTTACCGGGAGGCAGAGACGGCGTTTCGCGCTGTGCTGGCTCGGCGTCCCCGGGACGCTCGCGCCTTGGTTGGCCTGGGTCTGGCCCTAAGCGCACTTGCCCGGCCGGCTGAAGCCCTGTCGGCATTCAGCATGGCTGTGGAGGCTGACCCGCAGCACGTGGAGGCCCGCTTCGGCCGAGGCGAGCTGCTCGAGCAGTTCGGACGGATTGACGAGGCCCGGGCCGACTTCTCCTTTGTTGCAGCCTCCTCGGCGCGGCCCGATCTCCGCCGTGTCTCTGCCGAGAAGCTCCAGACTTTGCGATGAGTGACGAAGCGTCCTGCTGATCTGATACGTCGATGGGGCGGGCCGGTGTGCCCTGCAGAAAGGCCTTCCCCTGGTTGTCCCAATCACGGACCAGATCAGCAGGTCACCCTATTGTGCTGAGCGACCAGCCTATTGCGGCGTCCCGGTGAGAACCTGTCCCGCCGACGCTCGGCGCAGCATGTCGTTGAACGTGGAGACATCTTTCTCGACAAGGGCACCGATCTCCGAGAGGCTTTCCTTGAGACGCCCCTGCAGCAGTCCGGCCGCCTCGAGGTGCTGGTCGGTGGGCCGATAGTCGCTGCCGGCCATGCCGTTGGCCAGATAGTTGAACTTCTGGAGCAGCTTGGCCGCAAAGCGCACACCGTCCTGCCCGGTGCCGGTGACGCGCAGGTCGATGAGCTTCATCTCAGCGTCGGTCAGCCGTCCCTCAAGCTCAACAGCAGCCCGGCGCAGTTCGCCTTCCGGAGCGGAACGCATGATCGACTGCACCTGGGCGCGGACGTATTCGAGCTGATTGATGGCATCCACCGTGGTATTCATCTGGCCGCGGACCTCGGTCAGCAGCGATGTCTGGGCGGCAATGTCGGCCTCCGTCCCGGCTGAGTGGGGATCCTTCCGCACCACCAGCGCTTGCGTGTACTCGCGGCCACCGATGCTCAACTTCACCGTGTATGTGCCCGGGGGCGAGAGGATGCTCAACTGGCCAGCCCCGCCTGCGGCCGGGCGTGTACCATCCTCGCGAAGCGGCAGGTCGAAACCGTTGAGGGGGTTGGTGCGCATACGGACCGCCTTGCTGGCCGTCTGTCGCAGATCCCAGGTCACACGATGCAACCCTGCGCCGCCGGGGACCGGGATGGACCGAATGGTCTCTCCCGCACCGTTGACGATGGCCATCGTCCCGCCACCCGCCACCGCCGTCCTCAGGTAGTAGTTGATCGAGGCGCCGTACTCGGGGTTCTCACCCACCGTCGGATCATCGTAGGGCGTCGACGGCGCCGTAATCGGCCGGAAACGGTAGGCCGGCCGCAACGGGAACAGGTGGGCGGCCTGATCCGAGACGTCGGGCAGCGCTCTCAGCGGCGTGATGTCATCAAGAATCCAGAAGCCCCGTCCATAGGTGGAGATGACCAGATCGCTGAAATGATCCTGCACCACGATGCCCGACACCGGGGCATGCGGAAGGTTGTTCTGCAGCGGCTGCCAGGTATCCCCGCGATCCCACGAGACGTAGAGTGCGTTCTCCGTGCCGAGATAGAGCATGCCGCTGCGCCGCGGATCCTCGTAGATGACCTTGGCGTAGCTCAGCATGCTCTTCGGAACGCCGTTGGTGATGAGCGTCCAGCTCTGTCCGTAGTCCGTGGTCCGGTAGACAAACGGATCCCGGTTGTTCATCTGATGGAGATCCACGGTCAGGTAGGCCGTGCCCGTATCGTAGCGCGACGGCGCGATGCTGCGGACCGAACCCCACTCCGGCAGGCCCGGCAGATTCTTCGTCACATTGGTCCACGTCTTGCCGTTGTCGCGCGTGACCTGCACGAGGCCGTCGTTGGTGCCGGCCCAGATCAGGCCGCGCTCGCGCGGCGACTCGGCGATGCCATAGACCACGCCGGCATACTCGACGCCGATGTTGTCAGGAGTCAGTCCACCGGAACTGCCCATCTTCGTTCGGTCATTGCGCGTCAGATCCGGGCTGATGACCTCCCAGCTCTGCCCGCCGTTGGTGGTACGGTGCACATGCTGGCTGCCGACGTAGATAGTGTTGTGATCGTGCGGCGAGATGTGAAATGGCGCATCCCATACGAAGCGATAGCGGACGCCCTCGGCCGGCCCGTTCGATTGGTCGGGCCACACCTCGACATTACGGCACTGCCGACGACTCACGTCCATGCGCGTGACAATGCCGCCAACCATGCCAGAGCCGGAGGCCGTGGACCAGACGATGTTCGAGTCGGTCGGGTCGGGTGTGGCCCAGCCGCTCTCGCCGCCGCAGACAGCGTGCCACATCGCACGTGGAATGCCCGGATCGTTGCCACCACCCTGGAGGCGGCTGTTGCTCGGGCCGCGATAGCTCGGCTCGTCCTGCTTATTGCCCAGCACGTTGTAGGGAATCTCGTTGTCAACGGTGACGTGGTACATCTGCGCATTCTTCAGTCTTTGGCGGTACCAGGTCTTGCCGCGGTTGATCGTGATCGACAGTCCCTGATCGTGCGCGACAATCTGCCGGTTCGCATCGGTCGGATCGATCCAGATGTCATGGTGATCGCCGCCGGGTGCCTGCGTGCGGGGCAGCACGGTGAGTGTCCGGGCTCCATCCGTGGACTTCGAGTAGCTCGCCGTCAGGAAATATGCCTCGTCCTCATCGTCAGGGGCGACGGCCATCCGCGAGTAATAGTGGGCGCGCCCCATCGCGTTGCGGTCGTAGCTCACGACCTGCCAGGTATCGCCGCCGTTCTCCGAGCGCCAGACCTGACCTCTGTCAGTCGGCTGACCCTTCCAGGGCAAACCGTCCCCGGTCTCGATGAGCGCATAGACGCGATTCGGATTCGAGTGGGCGATGGCAACGGCCACTTTGCCGACCGGACGCGTCGGCAGGCCGCGGCCCTGCAGCCGCGTCCACGTCACGCCACCATCTGTTGACCTGAACAGACCGCCGCCAGGTCCCCCGCTCTCGCGACCCCAGGTGCGGATCTCAAGCGTCCACATGCCGGCAAACAGGATCCGCGGGTTGATCGGATCCATGGCGAGGTCCGAGCAGCCGGTGTTCGCGTCCACGAACAAGGTCTTCGTCCAGCTCTTCCCGCCGTCAGTGGTGCGGAACACGCCGCGCTCCGGCTGAGGCCCGTAGGCGTGCCCAAGAGCGCAGACCAGTGCCGTATCGGGATCCTTCGGATGAACCACCACGCGGGGAATGCGGCCCGTCTGCTCAAGACCGAGAAGCGACCATGACTGACCAGCGTCGACGGAGCGGTAGACGCCCTGTCCGATGGAGATGTGACTGCGGATCTTGCCCTCACCGGTACCGGCCCACACGACGTTCGGGTCGGAGGGTGCTACCGCCAGTGCACCAATGGACTGCACCGGATGGCCGTCGAAAATCGACGTCCAGTTCGTGCCACCGTCGATGGTCTTCCAGATTCCGCCCGACGCGGCGCCGACGTAGTACGTGTGGGGATCGCCCGGAATACCGGCAGCTGCAGAGAACCGATTGCCCTCGGGGCCAATGGTCCGCCAGTTCAGCCGGCTGTAGGTGTCAGGGAGGGGTGCAGTGCGCGGTTGTGCGGCCACCGTTGTCAGTGACAGCACAACCACGATGCACACACGAACGAGTTGGGTTGTCATGCGCGAGCCCTTTCTGGGAGCGAAGCGAACCAAACGGACGAGGCGACGGTGTGGCGTTCAGGAACGGGACTGGCGGACACTATACATCCACGACCGCCCGCGCTGACTGAGATCTGGTAGGCTACAGCGTCTGTCGCGCAGCCTCCGTCCATCAGGAGCATCCCTATGGCCATCCGCCGCTTGATCATCCTGCTCGCAGCTCTCCTGCCCGCGCTCGCCTGTGGCGGCGTATCACCGGACGGCACGTCCGCCTCTGACGTCGGGTTGGCGGGGCGTCCGACCTTTGCGGCAGACACGGCATGGCCCGTCGCACCCGAAGGGTGGAAGTGGGGACAGGTGATTGGCATCTTCGCGGACGCACGCGGCCACGTGTGGACGTCGAGCAGCAGCCGCATTTCCGAATGGGATGCCGAGGGGCGACAGGTTCAGTCGTGGGATGCACGCGGCCCGGACGGCAACTGGAGCACTATCCACGGGTTGTTTGTCGACCACAATGGCGACGTCTGGACCAATGCCCGCGAAAGCCACCTGACGGTGAAGTTCTCGCGCACCGGCGAGGTGAAGCTGGTCATCGGGAAGTACAACCAGACCGGTGGCAGTAACGACCCGACGCTGATGGGGCGCCCGTCCGACATCTGGGTGGATGCTGCCGACAATGAGGTATTCGTTGCCGACGGCTACGGCAATCGCCGCGTCATCGTGTTCGACGGCGAGACGGGGCGCTACCTGCGCCACTGGGGCGCCTATGGCAAGCCTCCGGTGGATCCGCCCACGGGCTCGGGAGGCGACGCTGCAGCCGCCGCAGCGGCCAGTGCGCTGTCGGCCGAGCCACCGCAGCAGTTAAGCATTCCACATGGTCTCGCCGGGTCGCGCGATGGGCTCATCTACGTGGCCGACCGGGCGAACAACCGCATTCAGGTGTTCAGACAGGACGGCACCTACGTGATGGAACGTATCCTGCGCCCGCACTGCGGCGCCGAAGAAGGGGCGACCTGGGCGCCGAAACGGCCATGCGGACGGGAGGCGGCGTTCTCGGTGGCCTTCTCGCACGATGCATCACAGAGCTATCTGTACGTGGCCGACGGCGGCACGCACGTCATCACGGTCCTGCGACGCCGCGACCTCGAAGTCGTCGACGAGTTCGCGGGGCCCGGCGTGGGCCCCGGGCAGCTTGGTCGGCCGCACAATGTGACCGTCGATCCCGCAGGCAACCTGTTCGTGGCCGAGGCCGCCGGCCCCGAGGTCATCCATCCCGACACAGGGGCGAAGGTGCAGGCCGGATTCCGCGCGCAGAAATTCCGGTTCACTGGCACGAAGTAAGTCCCGCGATCCAGAGGCACGGGCGCGGGCGGCGGACCCGCCCCAGGACACTACCCGCCGCTCCGCCGCTGGTCGAGAAACCGATTGAACGCCTCGCGGGCCTCGACGCTCGTGAACAGCGCCTCGTGGGCGCCGCCGGGCATCTCGAAGACACTGTTTCGCTGGCAGCTGGTGCACGCGTCAAGGGCCTGTCTGAACAGCGGCCACGACCGCATCTGGATGGCCGTGTCGGCCAGCCCCTGCACAAACAGGGCGTCGGCGCGAAATCCCGAGGTGAACGACAGCAGCGAGCGATCGCGATAGGGCCTGGGATTCGCGGACGGCGGACCGTGGCGCTGCACCATCACGCCGCACTCAGGGCTGGCGGGGGCACCGCCACGTTCCTCGAGCAGGCACCGGTATTCGAAGTCCAGCGGGCCGGGCGCACTGGCAATCACACCCGCAGTGGGATGCATGGTGTTCAGCCGCGTAACCACATAGCCGCCCTGGGAATGCCCGGCCAGGAAGATCCGGCCCACCGGCACGCCCAGGGCCCTCGAGGCCTCATGCGTCACCCACAGAAGCGCGGCCTCGGCCTCGCGCACGCCGTCCCCCATCTCACGGTTCTGCTGCGGATAGGCGACGCTGACCAGCAGAAAGTCGTTGCGCGCAAGCAGGCGCTTGAAGCTGTCGAGCGCCTGCTGGGCCGCCGGAACAATCCGGTCGTCAAACCAGACCGTGCCATGGAACAGCAGCAAGACATCCCTGACCGGCCCGGCCGGCTGTTCGATCACCACCTGCACCGACACGCCGCCGTACGTGACCGTCCGCAGCCCCTGCGTCGGCAGAGGCTGGACAGCGGTCGGTGCGGGCGTGGGTGCGGTGACCTGAGGCCCTCCGGCCGAACCTGACTCGCCGCAGCCCGTGGCAGACAGCAACGCCGCCAGCACGGCGATGGCACCCGAGAGTTGCAGAACGTAGCGCATCGGGAACCGACCCGTCACAAAGCGCACGGCCCCCCGGGCCAGGACCACCGTGGACGATGACCTGACCAAATCGTCGCCGTCACCTCGGCCGACCCGGTCCGACTGGCTGGCACGCTGCCTCCGTTCGATGCGCCGCGTCGCATCCTCACTGCGGGGCGACCGTCGTGGTCGCCGGCGCACCGCGCTTGTACTTGTCGAACCAGTGGCGGAGATACAGCTGCGTACGCACGAAATTCGACGGCGTGCTGGTCGTGCCGTGAGCCTCGTTATTGAAGCGGATCATCGCCGTCGGCACCTTGAGCAGCTTCAACGCACTGTAGAACTGCTCCGTCTGCGGCATCGGCGTCCGCAGATCATTCACGCCGGTCATCAGCATGGTCGGCGTCTTCACGTTGCCGACGTAGCTGAGCGGCGAGCGCCGGAAGTGCTCGGACGGATCGTCCCAGGGCAGCTTCGCGAAATTGTGATACCACCCGGCACCATCGGTCGTGCCGACGAAACTGACCCAGTCAATCACGGGACAGTTCGCCGATGCCGCCGCGAAGCGGTTGGTCTTGCCGACGGTCCACGCGGTCAGCACGCCGCCGCCGCTGCACCCGGTGACAAACATGTTGCGCTCGTCCACGAAGCCCTTCTTCAGTAGTTCATCGACGCCAGCCATCAGATCGTCGTAGTCCTGACTCGGATACGCGTTGTTGATCCTGTTGCCGAACTCGCTGCCGTAGCCCGTGCTGCCCCGCGGATTCGTATAGAGGATGACGTAGCCGTTGGCGGCCATCTCCTGCCAGCCATAATTGAACCCGACGCCATACATGCTGTGCGGACCGCCGTGGATGTGCAGCTGCATCGGGTACTTGCGGCTCGGATCAAACGCAGGCGGCGTCAGATACCACCCCTGAATCTTCAGTCCGTCCACCGACGTGTACCAGAATTCCTTCACGTCGCCGAGCTTCCTGCCCTTGAGAATGTCCTCGTTCACGGCCGTCACCTGACGAAGCTGTGCCGGATTGGCGACGTCGTAGGTGACGATGTCCGGTGGCGTCTGGAACGACGTAAGCACGCCGACAGCCGTGCCTGTCTTCGACACGCTCGTGGTCGTCAGCATGTGCGTGCCTTTGGTCACCGGCTGCACGGCATCCGCACGCGTGCCCGCCATCGGCAGCACGTAGAAGTTCTGCACCCCGGCATCCTGCGCCGTGAAATACACGCCGGTACCGTCGGCCTTCCACTGGATGTTCTGCGGCGAGCGATCCCAGGTCCCGGACACCAGCCGGTGATTGGTGCCGTCGATGTTCATCACATACAGCTTGCTGTCGGTCCAGGTGTTACGCGAGGCGTCGAGTCCCGTGTAGGCGACGAGCCGGCCATCCGGCGATACGCGCGGGTTGTTATCCGGGCCCTTTCGGGTGGTCAGCTGCCTGATCGCGCCGGTCTCAACGCTGACGGCGTAGATCTCCGATTCGCGGAACGCATACTCGGCATCCGGAATGCGAAGCGACGTGAACAGAATCTGGGTGCCGTCGGGCGTGAACTCGATGCCGTTGTGGTCCCAGTCGCCGTCGGTCAGCTGGCGCGGCGTGCCGCCAGTGGCCGGCACCGTGAACAGGTGCCGATACCCATCGTCGTTGAAACCCTGACCATCCTGCCGATAGTCCAGCCGCTCGACGATGCGCGGCGTGTCGACCCATTTGGCGCCGTCGGGCCGCTCGGGCATCCGGATCGGCCAGACATTTTTCTTTTCAACTTTCATGGCAAAGGCGATCGACCGGCCATCCGGCGACCATGTGACATTGCCCGGCGCCTCGGTCACGCGCGTGATCTGCGAGGTGGCACCCTCGGCGTCCATGTAGCGCACGAAAATCTGCGAGCCGCGTGGTTCGCCCTGGGCGGTATAGAGAATGCGATCGCCGCCCGGCGACCAGCGCGCGCTGCTGCCGCGCACCAGGAAGCGGTTCCTGCTGCCATCCACGTTCATCACCCAGAGTGACGACTCGCGTTTGTCGTTGATTTTGTCGAGCCAGGTTCGCGTGTAGATGATCTGCGTCCCGTCAGGTGACAGCTGCGGGTCTGCGACCGTTTCATACTCCCAGTAGAGGTCGAGAGTCAGCCGGTCGGAGGCCGCCGTGTTCTGAGCAGCCGAGACGACGGGCAATGACATCAGGGCAAGCGCAACGAGCATGCAACGCATGGAGCCTTCCTTCGAGTGAACGCCAGCAGGGACCGGGAACGGGAACGTGGATTGGCGCCTATCTTACCGCCGGCAGACCGATGACGGTACGAGTCATGGCGCGAGCGCTGCTGGGGTGCCGTGAGACGACGCCCACCAAACACCCTGCCCTCGGGCCTCGGACCCTCACCAGCTGTCGCCGACGCGTGCGTCGCAGGCGATGGACGCGGCGGCGTCGATGCCGGCCGACACCGCGCAGCGCAGCACCATCACGCCGGCGTCTTCGTCCTCGGTGCGGGTGAGCAGGCCGTCGCGGCCGCGCACGTAGGTCGGTCCCTGCCAGCGCTGCCATCCGAGGCGCTCGTAGAAGTGCCACGCGCCGGTAGACAGGACGCCGAGTTCGAATCGCGCGCGCACCACGTCGTTCGTGGCCGCCATCACCCGGCTGCCGAGGCCGGTGCCCTGAAGGTCCGGACGCACGGCCACGGCTTCGACGTAGCCAGCCGCGAACTCATGCCCGCCAACCCCGATCAGGCGTGGGACGACGGCGGCGTGCACAACCACGTCGTCGGCGCTGCCGATGAACGCATGCCAGCCGCCGAGGGCGTGCGCCCAGTCGTCCTCGCTGAAGTCGTCAAACGCGGCATCCATCAGGCGTCGGATGGCGGCGAGGTCGGCCGCTGGCATCTCAGCGGTGGTCAGAAGACGCACTTCGTACATATTCCCTCAGGCGTGCTGATGGTCTGGATGAAGCGGCCATTCTCGTGACATGCCGGCCCCTGCCAGGCGCTGTCGCGGTTCACCTGGGAGCAGATTTCCGGATGTCGCTGCCTCAACGCCGCAACGCAGTGTAGCCGGGACTGACAGCCACCGCACCCCACAACGCTCTTGAGATGCCTCGTAGAATCGTCGAGCAGCCCATCGCGATCGTGACGTATCGGGGCAACGCGGCGCGAGCGCGGAGCCGCCTGACGTTCGGAACCGAGGCCCCGGCGTACCCTTGCCCCACTGGAAGAAGATCGCCTCGCTCACGCCATGTCGCCGCAGCAGAGTCGCGACGGGCACACCCGACCCTGCTTCCCTGAGAGTTCCGACGATCTGGCTCTCGCTGAATTTCGGCGTGCGCATGATCACTCCAGAGCCAGGAGCCGTCACCCTGGGTGGTGTATCCACCGGGGCAGCGTGCGGTCCGCCACCCGGAAGTACAATTTGCCGTCGTCACCACCGAGGTCATCATGTCTCTGCCCCGCCTGATCGTTCTTGCCTGCCTGGGCACCGTGGCCGCGCTCGCCATGGGGGCCGCACCCGCGCCGGCCCAGGAGGCCCAGACGCCGCGCAACGACCTGCCGCAGCCCTACCGCACCGTGCGCACGTGGGGGCAACTGCCGCCAGGCGTACGGTGGGCCGCCGTCACCGCGATCGAACCGGCGCCCGACGGCACCCTCTACGTCGTACACCGCTGCGTGAACAACTCGTGCGAGGGCCGTACAGAGCCGCCGATTCTCGCCTTCGACAAGACGGGGCGCCTGCAGCGCGCCTTCGGCGCCGGCCTCTTCAACTTCCCGCACGGCGGCACCATCGACCGCGACGGCAACCTCTGGATGACCGACGCCCGCGGCGGCAACGGCATCGGCCATCAGGCCATCAAGCTCAGCCCCGAGGGCAAGGTCCTGATGACACTTGGCACCAGAGGCGTGAGCGGCTCGGGCCCGGCTCACTTCGATCAGCCGACCGACGTCGTCGAAGCGCCGAACGGCGATCTCTTCGTGACCGACAGCCACCGCGACGGGACGAACAACCGCGTGGTGCACTTCCGGAAGGACGGCACCTACGTGCGGGAATGGGGGCGGAAGGGCACGGGCCCCGGCGAGTTCAGTGAACCGCACACAATCGCCATGGACTCGCAGGGTCGGCTCTTCGTCGGTGACCGCGAGAACAACCGCATCCAGATCTTCGACCAGCGTGGACGGTTTCTCGAGGAGTGGCGGCAATTCGGCCGCCCGAGCGGCATCACGATCACGAACGACGACACGATCTACGTCGCTGATTCCGAGTCGGGTGGCCGCGACACCGGCGCCCACGAACTGCCGGGCATCCGCAAGGGCATCCGCATCGGCAGCGCGAAGACCGGCGCTGTCACCGCCTTCATCGAAGACCTGGAGCCGCTCGCCGTCGAACACGCCGGCGCGGAAGGGGTGGGCGTGGATGCCGACGGCAACGTCTACGGCGGCGTCGTGCGCCGGCAGATGCTCGAACGGCACGAACCGATCCGCACGCGCACGCCGGGCGTGCTGCAGTGGCGGTGACCTCGACCTCCACGATGAGGGGCTGTGCGGTCGTCGGAGCGGCCACCGGCAGTCACCGCAGAACCAGACGGCGGAACGCAGTGCGATCGGGGCGAAGAGGCACGGGGCGGTGCGGGGCGGGGTCGGGCTGAGGGCAGGGGGTACCGGTCATCCGCGACACCTGCCGGTCAACGAGTCGGGAGCCACGCCGTCAGCGTGAGTGACTGGGACCGGTGATGCCCGGGACGACTATCGTCCAAGGTGGCCGCGCGGCGCCGCCGACTCGGCGTGGATCCGGTAGATGCTCGTGACCCGACCATTCCGGACCTCTTCCCCCACGCTGAAGCGCCCCTTGACGATGGTCGGCAGGTGCGAGACGAGGGCGCGCTCGCCCGGCGGCATCGTGACCATCACCCAGTCGCTCATGCGGGGCGGGACGCCGAACGCGCAGACGTCGGCATCAGGGTTGAGCACGAACATCGACGCGCCGTTCGGGGCGACATCCAGGGGAATCATGAAGCCCTCGGCCTCGACCATCTGGCCTTCGAGGGCCAGTACCTTCGCCGGGAACGAGGCCTCGACCCGGGGACCGGGCTTCTTGAGGTTGGGCGGTTCGTAGTCGACGCTGGCCAGCAGCGCCCAGTTGAGGCGCGCGTACTTGACGCGCTGCGCCTCGAGGCCAGCCACCGCCGCGATGGCCACGGCCGCGACTGCGAGCAGGGCCTGCACACGCCGGCGCACGGGATGGCCGGCTGCGGAACAGATCGGACGCGAACGCCACACCATCCCTGAACGGTAGCGCAGCCGCTGGCATGGGGGCAAGGGCCGCAGCATGACGGGGCGACAACGACGAAGTTGACGCAATACGTTCCCGGCCTGTTGCTGATGGTCATCCGGGGTCTTCGCCTGGAGATATCTGATGTCCAACCGTCCATTGGGTCAGGTGCCCCCGGCCACGACCGCCGAGGCCGCCAGTGCCAGCAGCAGCCGGGGCACAGTCGGGGTGAGGCGACTGCCTGGCCGCTCATACGGCTTAACGTTCAATGGAAAATGACGGAGGAGAAGGCGCGGATTTGATACCGGTACGGGGATTCGAACCCTGAGCCACGCCCTAGCATAAATCATTGATGGCGCAGCGGTTCTGGTCCGAAGCGCTTTCACCTGAACCACTTGGCCAGTGGACAGCGGTGGACGGGGGTCGCCTCCGGTCGCCGCCCGTGGCCCCCAATTTTGGAGACATTGTGGAGACGGCACCCCCCCTACATCCTGCCCCCGGGGTGGGTCGGGGGTGCGTGAAAGCCGCCGCACAATTTTCCCGGCCCTCCACCCGAATCCCTGTGGGGTCGAGGGCCGGTCCGTGCGTGCGTCGTCTAGCGCGGCTGGGCCACCTGGCGCATCAGCGTCTCGACCAGCGCTCTGAGTTCAGCCAGCTCCGTGGCCTGCTCGGTGCGCTCACGCTCGAGGCG